>ERZ889217.20-NODE-20-length-94143-cov-11.596580_pt1 | contig 94143 bp, 87 predicted proteins | sample MGYA00521098_ERZ889217 | MGnify/ENA primary metagenome ERZ889217 (study PRJEB32303, sample SAMEA104408613) | aquatic metagenome | biome: Brackish water; feature: Pelagic; material: water | place: Baltic Sea | collected 2014-06-10T22:04:00 | depth 2,362 m ... | reverse complement strand
GGATGGACAAGCATCCTGATGCTCACCGCCTCGTCGGTGGTGTGGCTCGTGCGGGTACCGAGCACCACAAGCTGTGTGTCGGCGACCTCGAAGCGATGTACACCGACACTCATGCACTGCTGCTCGCAGGCCTCGACCTGGCTGAAGCTGCCTGGAAGAACGCCGGCGCCGACTTCGACTGGGAAGCGGGCATGGACTGGTACATCGTCCACCAGGTCAGTTCGGTACATACCCGTCTGCTCTGCGAACGGTTGGGTATCGACCACAAGCGGGCCCCGCAGACCTTCCCCACCAATGGCAATGTGGGTCCGGCCGCGATTCCGATGACGCTCGCCAGCGTCGCGCACAAGATTGCTCCAGGCGATCGGGTGCTTTTGATGGGCATCGGCTCAGGGCTGAACACCAGTTACACCGAAATTGTCTGGTGAGCGCTCGGTCCTGGGTTCCGGATCAGCCCACCGCCGCCGACCTTGCGTCGTGGCACCTCGACCCGGCCTGGTCGCGGATGCTCGATGTTGCGAGCCATGACGGCTCGACCTACCGATGGCACGTCCTTGACTCGGGTCCAACACTCGACGGGCCGCCCGACGTCACGATGGTTTGTGTGCACGGCAATCCGACGTGGGCGTACTCGTGGGCGACGTTTCTCCGGAAGTTTGGTACTCGGTGCAGGGTGATTGCTGTCGACCAGCTCGGGATGGGCTTTAGCGAGCGAACTCAGCTGCGTCGCTATGCCACACGTGTCGCCGATCTTGGTGACGTGATCGACGCGCTCGCCATCGACCCGGCCACGCCGTTCACACTCGCGGCCCACGATTGGGGCGGAGCGATTGCCATGGGCTGGGCGGTCGACCACGCTGATCGCGTCGCTGGCATGGTGCTGTGCAACACCGGCATCGGTGTGCCTGCGGGTCGGAAGTCGCCGCGCCTGATCCGGCTCGCTGCCGCTCGCCCGTTGCGCGACTTCGTGTGTCGGCGAACACCGATCTTCGTCAGCGGAACCACCCGGCTCTCCGGTTCCCGGATAAACGCTGCTGACCGTGCCGCCTTTGCGGCGCCGTATTCGTCGGCCAAAGCCCGTGGCGCAGTAGCTGACTTCGTGGGCGACGTTCCGTTGCAGCCTGGCGGAGGGCATCCCTCTGACGCCGCGCTGGCCGAGGTCGCCGCCAAGCTCGGAGCGATCACTGCACCGGTTTTGCTGGCCTGGGGCGCGGCTGATCCTGTCTTCAACGACGACTTCGCGGCCGACCTCGCCGAGCGGATTCCGAACACGAGCATGCAGCGTTTCCCTTCGGCGAACCACCTGGTTATGGCTGAGGCTGATGTTGCGTCAGTCGTAGACGACTGGCTGAGCGACCGCGTCGCTGATTGGTCGAGCAACAGTGTTGATGACCGTGTTACACCACCCGCAGCTGTGTCGGCCCCGTCGAAACCGCTCTGGGCAGCGCTCAACGAGCGTCGAACCGATACGTCCCCGGCGTTTGCAGACATGGCATCCGGACAGTCGATCAACTGGGCCGATTTCGCCGGTCGCGTCGATGGTGTCGCCAGGCAACTGGTAGATCGGGGCTTACGGGCTGGCGAGCACGTTGCAATGCTGACCCCTCCCGGAGTCGACCTCGTCGTTGCCGTGTACGGCGTCTGGCGAGCCGGCGGCGTTACCGTTGTTGCTGACCGAGGGTTAGGACTCCGGGGTCTCGGAAGCGCCGTTCGCAGCACCCGACCGAGCTGGGTCATTGGTCCGAGCCGAGCGTTGCGTGCCGCCAAGACACTTCGCTGGGCGCCTCGCGCCGAGCACGTTGACGTCGATGCGCTGATGGCGCACCTAGCCGTCGGATCGGAGCCGCCAGAGACCGAACCTGCGGCGGAGGATCTCGCCGCGATTCTGTTCACCTCCGGCGCCACCGGCCCAGCAAAGGGTGTTCGGTATCTCCACGGTCAGCTCGCAGCGCAACGCGACGCACTAGCTGCGACGTACGAGATCACCACCAACGACAGCCTGGTTGCTGCATTCGCTCCGTTTGCGCTCTACGGACCTGCGCTCGGAATCTCCACGGTGCTGCCCGATTGTGACGTCACCAAGCCGGGCGAACTCACGGCGGTTGCACTCGACGATGCGTGCCGACGGCTCAACGCGACGCTCACGTTTGCTTCGCCCGCTGCACTTGCCAATGTCCTTGCGACAGCCGGATCTGCGACCCAGGGGCTCGACGGGCTGCGCACAGTGATGTCAGCCGGCGCCCCTGTGCCTGCCGAGACGCTCACTGCGTTGTCTGCGCTTGTCCCGAACGCGTCGTTCCACACGCCGTACGGCATGACCGAAGTACTCCCAGTCGCGGATATCAGTCTCGAGGGGATCAATGCCGCCACCGACGGAGATCCGATCGGCGGTGTCTGTGTCGGCGCTCCGGTGCAGGGCGCACTGGTCGAGATTCTTCCGCTCGGATTTGATTCTGCGGCGCCGCCTTCGCCGGTGGCCACAGGCGACATGGGCGAAATCGTCATCTCCAGCCCCTGGGTGTCTGACGGTTACCACGGCCTCTGGGCTCTTGATCGGGTTGCTCGCCCGCAGCGTGGCGACGGCAAGGTCTGGCACCGGTCCGGAGATGTTGGTCACCTCGATGTTGCGGGCCGACTGTGGGTCGAAGGTCGCGCGGTGCACAACATTGACAGCCCGGCAGGTGTGATCACCTCGGTTCCCGTCGAACGTCTTGTCGAGACGTCGTTGGCGCTTGCTCGGGTTGCTGCAGTCGGCGTCGGCCCAGCGGGACGTCAACAGCTTGTGGTCGTTGTTGAAGACCAGCACGGCGCTGATGGCTTGGCGTCAACCGACCTGACGGTTCGAGTGCGTTCAGTCGTCAACCAGCCGGTTGCAGCCGTGCTCAGCCGTCGATCGTTGCCAGTCGACATTCGCCACAATGCGAAGATTGACCGAATAGCGGTCGCTCGTTGGGCAGACGACGTTCTCGCTGGTCGCCGTTTCCGGCGGAGCTAACTGTGCGCGTTCTGGTCACCGGTGCGTCCAGCCTGATTGGTGACGGCGTGGTACAGGCACTCGCGGCTCGCGGTCACGAAGTGGTTTGCCTGCAGCGCAGCCCTGTCGACAGACTCGCAGCGCTCGACGGAGTCGAACAGCAGCTCGGCGACATCAGAGATCAGGCTGCAGTCGACCGCGCAGTGCAGGGCTGCACCGGCATTGTCCACCTGGCCGCGAAGGTCGGTGTGGTGGGGGAGCGCGATGAGTTCCTGTCGATCAACGTTGAGGGCACTCGGAAGCTGCTCGCAGCTGCGACCAAATCGAAGACCACTCGTTTCGTTCATGTGTCGTCTCCATCGGTGGCACACGGCGGCGAAGCCATCATGGGTGATGCCGCGACGCCGCCGGTAACCGGACGAACACGCTCCTGGTACGCCGAGTCGAAGGCGATTGCCGAGACAAAAGCGGTGGAGGCCAACGGGCCACATCTTGGCGTCGTCGTCATTCGTCCCCATCTCGTGTGGGGCCCGGGTGATACGCAGCTCGTTGGCCGCATCGTCCAACGAGCTCAACAAGGCAGACTCGCCCTGGTCGGCGGGGGGAGATCGCTCGTCGACACGACCTACATCGACAATGCCGTGAGCGCTCTCGTGGCGGCGCTCGACGCGGTCGCTCCCGGTGCGACCTGTGCCGGCCGGGCGTACGTCATTGCGAACGGTGAGCCGCGTCCGATCCGCGACCTCGTTGCAGGGATCTGCGAGGCAGCTGGCGTTCCGTTCGAGCCGAGAGATGTTTCGCTCGGCGTAGCACGCACGATCGGCTCGCTCTTGGAACGTACCTGGCCGAAGCTTCCGCACCGGCTGCGCCAAGGCGAGGTCGAGCCGCCACTCACCCGATTCGTTGCTGAACAGCTCGGCACGGCGCACTGGTTCGACCCTCGCCCGCCGGCGCTCGACCTCGATTGGGAGCCAACGGTATCGATTGACGATGGGCTCGAACGACTGGCGGCTTGGTTCAGAGAAATCTCCTGATCAGCTGGTTCTCGCCGCTATCGTCAATGCCGCTGGCGACGTGGCCGAGTGGTTTAGGCAACGGATTGCAACTCCGTGCACATGGGTTCGATTCCCATCGTCGCCTCCAGCTGATGAGCCCCTGACGAGTTGCTGACTCAGCAGGGGCTCATTAAGTTTTCGGGCGAGATGCGATCAGCTCGGCCAGGCGGTGCGGGCCTGCGGCACAACGTCTGTCAGATACATCTCCAGCGCGTCGTCGTCGACGGGGAGACGGAGTGCGACGTTCACGAGATCGGCGCCGGCGTCTCGATATGCACCGATCCGTTCGAGAACGTCGTCCGCCAAGCCCGTGAGCGCACCGCCGGTCACTCGTGCAGCGGTCTCTGGGCCCCACTGGTCGATGATCCGTTGCAATTCGGTATCGGCTGATGCTCGATCTGCGCCCATGTGAAAGGCCAGGTTGATCGAGCGCTCGAGTGTGGCGGGGTCACGGCCGATCGCCTCGCACGCGGCATCAAGCTGTTGGTTGAGGCGGCGGTATTCGACCGGATCGACGTACGGCACGTTCCACCCGGAGCAGTACCGGGCCGCGATCGCCGGTGTTCGCTTCGGTCCACGGCCGCCTGCCCAGAGCGGCATCGAACCGTTCAGTGGGCCGGGCACACACGTGACGTCATCGACGCTGAAGTGCTCCCCTCGATGTGTCGTGGTTGCGGCTGGGCCGAGCATTCCCGTGATGATCTCGAAGGCATCGGTGAGCATGTCAAAACGCACACCGGTCGACGGGAAGTCGTAGCCGTGTGCACGAAACTCAGGCTCGTGCCATCCGGCACCGAACCCGGGTTCGAAACGTCCACCCGAGATGTGGTCGATAGCGACACACGACTTTGCGAGCACGGCAGGGTTGCGGAACGGAGCGCAGAACATCAGACAGCCGATGCGTGCCTGCGAAGTGACCGCCGCGAGGGCGCCGAGTGTGGCGACCGCCTCGAAGTGTGGCGTCTTGCCGCCGTTCGGCGGTGCCTCGTACAGGTGGTCCCAGACTGAGATCCAGTCGACGACATCGTCGAAGCGCTTCCACAGCAAGGCCATGTCAGCCATCGGAGCGTTCTGCTGGCCGAGGTGGACCCCGAGTTGCAGCGCGGCCCGCTTGGTCATGTGGCGCCGCCGAGTTCTTCACCGGCGAGTGCAATTCGATGCATCAGCCGCCGATGGCTCTGGTAGTCGTTCAGTGCCGAGTGCCATGTCGGCCGGTTGTCCCACCCGACGCCCTGTTTCGTGACCGCCGCGTTCACGTCGAGCAGCTTGCGGCCGGTGTGCCATGCTCGCCCCAGGCGTCGACGAAGAGTCGGGTCTCGCTGTCGGTGATCTGTGTGATGTCGGTGTCTTCGACAAGTGCTCCGACGTGATCAGAAACTTGGGAGATTCGCATCTCCGGAGTTTTGCAAATCTGATGGCCTCAGTTCGTTGTCGAGCTGGTCTCAGCTGGCGAGTTCGGCCAGGGTCTTGTCGGCTTCGTTGGACCCGAGCACCAGGAGGATGTCACCGTCGAGCGATCCAGTGGAGGTCGGAATGTCGTTAGGAAGTGACAGAACGATCAAGCCACCAAGGGTTGTGGCGAGTATTTCTGCATCGGCCCGGGCTGCGTCGCTGGCGTAATACACGACAGATTCGCTTGCCCGTACAGCGCTGTCGGTTGGCGTCAAGACCGTGAATCCTGCTGCTTCGAGAAAGCCGCTCATTCGGCCCGCAGAGCCGTTGATCGTGTTGGCATTGGCGACCACGATTGTCGAGCCGTCTCTGGCGCCTGCCGCTGTGTCGCCAGCGGCGTTGTCTGGCGATCCTCCGGCGAGCTCGCTCAGTGGCTTGTCGGCCTCGTTGTTGCCGAGTAGGAGAAGGACCTGACCGCCAACGAGCGTGCCGTCTTCGGTCGGTACTGCGTCAGGGAGCTCTTCGACGCCGATACCGCCGAGCGTGAGAGCGAGTGTCTCGGCGACGGCTTGAGCGCCGACCGCAGCCGTGTAGTAGACGACCGACTCTTCGACCTTTTGCGAGCCGTTGACAGCGGCTCCGGTGGTGAAGCCGGCGAGCCCGAGGGCATCGGTCATGCGGCCGGCGGAACCGCCGACGATGTTGCCGTTGGCCACAACAACGGTGGCGCCATCGAAGACCATCGGAACAGTCGTGGTGGTCACGGGCGGGTCGGTGACGATCGGAGCCGCTGTCGCCACGGGCGCCTCGACCGCGAGAACAGTCGTCGAAGTTGCCGACGTGCCGTCACTATTTCCGCCGCTGCATGCGACCAAAAGCAATGAGCCGACGACGGCGAAGGGGACGGTGCGTGCTATCACATTCACATACTGTCAAATTCTCACGCTGTGTCGGTACATGTGGTCGTTGTAGCGCCTCGAACACCGGTCGTTACCCGGCGCGCGGCCACATCAAGCGGGCACCATTCGAAGCGGTCGAGCTCAGGAAACTCCTGGGTTTGACCTCACTCGGGCGATCACTCCATTTCGAAGGTGTTGCTCGCCGGATCGAGATCGCCGAGGGCTGCCCAGGTGTGGATTGATAGATCAGAGTCCCTGCACTACGAGCCGGCGGTTGTGCCGCCATCGCCGCAACGTAGCGGCCAGCGACGATGGGCTGACCCGCAGATCAGTACAGTGGCGCCGTGATCAGGCGGGCGTCCAGTACATCTCTGCTGGTGGCCGCCGCATTCATTGCAGCCGGATGCGGGGGAGCGGACAGCGGAACAGTCGACGTTCTGGCAGCGTCGTCGTACACCGATGTTGCCGAGTTACTTGAAGCGCTGCTCGAGGAAGAACTCGGGCTCGATATCGAGTTTTCGTTCGGATCGTCAGGATCGTTCTTGGAACAGATTCGCCAGGGTGCCCCGGCGTCCGTGGTGATCACGGCTGACAACGCGACCATGCAACGCATCAGCGATGCTGATCTCGTTGACTCGATCGTGTCGATTGCCACGAACGAATTGATTGTCGTCGTCGCCGACACTTCGGCCGGGCGTGGCATCGAAAGTGTCAGGGACCTCGAATCGAGTGGCGTGCTCGTCGTGCTGTGCGCATCGTCAGCACCGTGTGGGGCGGCCACCGATGCGTTGCTCGGCGGACTCGACCTCGATGTCGACGCAGCAAGCCGGGAACCGAACGTCAGGGCAACGTTGACCAAGGTCCGGTTGGGCGAAGCTGACGCTGCGATTGTCTACCGGACCGACGCCTTGGCGTCACCCGAACTGCGCGCCGTGCCGATTGCCCAGGCCGACAACGTGCAGGTGATCAGCCAGGCTGCAGCCGTGGGTGGCCGTGACAACGCACTGCGAGTTCTCCAGGTCCTTACTGAACCGGCTGCCGTGGCGATCCTGGCCGAGGCAGGGTTCGGATCACCATGAATCGTCGACCACCGGCGTGGGTGTTTGCGATGGCGGCAATCCCGGCGCTGCTCTTGGGCGTTCCGCTCCTTGCACTGCTCTGGCGCCTCCCCTGGAGCAACCTCGGCGCTGCATTGGGCAGCGATGCGGCCACATCAGCTCTCGTCTTGTCGCTCATCACTTCGTTGATCGCTACAGCCCTGTGTGTCGTGTTCGGCCTGCCGCTGGCGTGGGCGCTCGCATCGGGGAGAGGGACGACGACGCGGGTCGTGCGGGCGTTGTGTCTGCTTCCGATCGTGCTTCCGCCTGTCGTCGGAGGTGTGGCGTTACTGCTGGCGTTTGGTCGCCAGGGAATCGTTGGTCAATGGCTGGCCGATGTCGGGGTGCAGCTGCCGTTTACAACAGCGGGTGTCGTGTTAGCACAGACCTTCGTCGCTCTCCCGTTCTTCGTGTTGTCGGTCGAGGCGGCGCTGCGTCAATTGGACGCCGAGTACTCCGACGTGGCGATTGTTCACGGCGCAAGTCCGTTCCGTGCATTCGTCTCAGTGACGCTGCCGTCGGTCGGGCCAGCGGTGGTGGCCGGAGCCGTTCTGGCATGGGCCAGGGCGCTCGGTGAGTTCGGCGCCACCGTCACCTTTGCCGGAAGCCTTGAGGGCCGGACGCAAACGTTGCCACTTGCTGTGTACGACCTCCTCGAACGCGACCCGGCCGACGCCGTGGTGCTGAGCGCTGTACTGGTGGTCGTGGCGGTCGCAGTCCTCGTGGGTCTGCGCGATCGTTGGTTCGGCATCTTCCGATCGGACGTGTCGTCATGACCACGCACGTCCGCTTTGATCGCGGCGACCTACTCCTCGATGCCCTGCTGCCGGACGCTCCGATTGTTGCACTCACTGGCCCGAACGGGGCAGGGAAATCAACCCTGCTGCGCTGCCTGGCTGGGCTCGAACCGGCGAGTTCGGTCGACTGGCTTGGGCCCCCGCCATCGAGTGTCGGCTATCTCCCGCAGCGCACTTCGCTGTTCCCTGCCATGTCGCTCCGTGACAATGTCGCCTCGTCGCTTCGCTTTATCGGGGTCAGCCGAGTTGAGGCTCGCCAACGCGCTGAAGAACTGTTGGCCGAGTTCGAGATTCACGAGCTTGCACGTCGCCGCCCGCACGAAGTGTCCGGCGGGCAGCGTCAGCGAGCCGGTCTCGCGCGAGCAATTGCTGCTGGCCCTGATCTGTTGCTACTCGATGAGCCATTCGTTGCGATTGACGTGGCTGCACGCCGTTCGATGCGGATGCGCCTCGTGGAGCACCTTGGCGCGTCTGGAACGCGCTGTGTACTGGCCACGCACGACGACGCTGATGTCCAAGCGATGGGCGCAGTCCGGGTCGAACTGGCCTGATTGTTTGGAGTCGAGTTGGGCGGCAACGACAGATGGAGGAAGAAAGCGGGTGACGAAAACGAGCGCCAGCGCCGAGCACAGAAAGCAAGCAGCCCGGCGGCGACGTACACCCAAGTAGTTCGTTCTGGCACCCGCGGCATTCATTTCTCGATCCGCATGTTTCGTTCTGGCCTGTTGCACAGGCCTAAGTTCTGGTGCCGGTCACTACATGGCAATACCGTAGGAATTTCTTGGCCAACCGTCATGAAACGTGCCCACGGGTCGACAAAAGGGGGAGTGAGATGTACACCACGAAGCAATCGAACGTGACGGATCTAGCTGTACTGGATTTGTTCTGGCAGTGGTACGAAGTCTCGTACCTTCCGGTAGCGGTGGACGGCGGACGCGTCGCCGCATGACCCAAGGAGCACCAACGCGATCCTCCGCTGATTCTCACGTCACGGTCGTCGTGCCCGGCGAACACGTGATGACAGCGCTCGTCGGCCCGCGCGATCAGTTTTTGAGGCGCGTCGAGCAAGAATTCCCCTCCGTCGCAATTCGCGTCCGTGGGAACGAAGTCCGGGTGTCCGGCGAGGAGACATCTCACGTCACGAATGTGGCGCGGCTGTTCGAAGAGCTCGTCACGCTGATCCAAAACGGTCAGCAGCTGGATGACAACACGCTCGACCGGGTCTTTACCATGGTGAAGTCCAATCAGCGGCCAAGCGAGATCTTGACGCAGCAGGTGCTCCGGAGCGCCAAAGGACGTCAGGTCAAGCCGAAAACAGCAGGTCAGAAGCGGTATGTCGACACCATTGCGAAAAACGTCATTACGTTTGGCATCGGCCCGGCAGGTACCGGCAAATCGTGGCTTGCCGTGGCGATGGCGGTGCGCGCACTACAGGCCAAAGAGGTCGAGCGGATCATCTTGACCCGCCCAGCGGTCGAGGCCGGCGAGCGGCTGGGGTTTCTGCCGGGCGATTTGATGGCGAAGATCGATCCATACCTGCGGCCGCTCTACGACGCTCTCTACGACATGCTCGACGTGGAGGGTGTGCAGCGTCTGATTGAGAAGCAGGTCATCGAAGTCGCGCCGCTCGCTTTTATGCGCGGCAGAACCTTGAACAACAGTTTCATCATTCTTGATGAAGCGCAGAACACAACACCTGAACAGATGAAAATGTTTCTGACACGTATCGGATTCGGTTCGCGTGTCGTCGTCACGGGCGACGTGACCCAGGTCGATATCGCTGGCAACAAGAGCGGCCTCCTGTCGCTCGAGCAGACTTTGGCTGGAATCGACAACCTGGCCTTCGTCAAGCTTGGTAGCGCCGATGTGGTTCGCCACAAGATCGTTGCCGACATCGTGCGGGCCTACGAACGACGTGACGAAGAAGCCGAAGCCATCCGTGAAGGCCGGCGTGAAGTCGAGCGCTGACGACATCACGGTCGTTGCGGCCGATGAGCGGTCGGCGGACGATTCTCCCGACTGCAACGTCGACGTCGAGCGCTGGCAGCGGCTGGCTCACGCGGCGTTACTGACCGAAGGCGCGAGCGGTGAACTCACGCTCACGTTCATCGACCTCGACGATATTGCTGAGCTCAATGTCGAGTACATGGGCAAAACTGGTCCGACCGACGTGCTCTCGTTTCCGCTCGACGACGAATCGATGATGACACCCGAAGGTGAGGTGATTCCGGCCCTGCTTGGTGACGTCGTGCTCTCACCGGCAGTCGCAGGTGCGCAGTTCGCTGACCATGCCGGGACCTATGACGACGAAATTGCGCTGCTTGTCGTTCACGGCGTGTTACATATCTTGGGGCATGACCATGCCGAACCTGCAGAAGCAGCGACGATGCGCGCCCGCGAGCTAGCGCTCCTCACCGCGCATCACTGGGGTGGGCCCGCTCCGGTTGAGTTCCAGCAGATTCATCATGATGAGGTTGCCGAGGCATCGGAGTAGGTTTCGTCTCCATGGAGATCTCCCTGGATGGAAAAGTCGCGCTCGTCACCGGAGCCTCACGTGGTATCGGCAAGGCGATAGCGGCTTCGATGGCCGCTGCTGGTGCAAAGGTCATGTTGAACAGTCGTAAGCAGGATGCCCTCGAGGCGGCTGCTGCCGAGATGACCGGCGACGTCGATGTGTTCGCCGCCAACGCTGGTGACGACGACGCGGGTCAGCGTGCTGTCCTCGCTACGATCGAACGCTTTGGCGGGCTCGACATCCTCGTCAACAACGCTGCGACGAACCCGTTCTACGGGCCGATGATGGACGTCGACAAGGGCCGCTACGACAAGACGTTCCAGGTGAACTTGGATGCTCCTATCTTCTGGACACAAGCCGCATATGAACACGCACTCAAGGACAAGCCGGGCGTTGTCATCAACATCGCCTCGGTCGGCGGGCTTCGCGCCGAAGGCGGCCTCGGGGTCTACAACCTGACCAAGGCAGCAGTGATTCACCTCACCCGCCAACTCGCCAGCGAGATCGGTCCGAACCGCGTCGTCGGCATTGCACCTGGGCTCGTGCAAACCGACTTCGCCGCCTACCTCGTCGACAACTTCGGCGACAGCCTGGCTGCTCGTCTGCCGCTCAAGCGGCTCGGCGACCCACAAGACATCGCCAACCTCGCCGTCTTCCTCGCAAGCGACGTGGCGAGCTGGATCACTGGCGAGACCTACGTCATCGATGGCGGCGCCGGCGTCGCAAGCTCCGGAGTCTGACGCTCAGACGATTCGGCGAAGTTTGCCGAGGGCGGTGCGCGGGAGTGATTCGACCAGTGTGAGGCGTTTTGGCGCCAGGTAACTCGGCGCAGTTTCCTTGACGTGCGACCGGATCGATTCCAGGTCAGGCGTTCGCCCGGCGACAGGAACGACGACAACTTCGACGATCTGCCCCCATTCGGTGTCGTCGATACCGCGGGCCATGACATCAGCGACATCGGGGTGTGTCGTGACGATTGCCTCGACGGCCTCGGGCCAGACGTTCTCACCGCCGCAGATGATCAGGTCGCCCTTGCGGCCGTCAACGTGCAGTTGGCCGCCGTCGGTCCAGCCACCGAGATCGCCGGTGTGCAGCCATCCGTCGTCGGTGATGGGTGAATTGCCGGTGCGGTAGCCGCGTGTGAGCATTGGACCGCGCAATCGGATCTCATGATCGTCGCCGATGTCAACCTCGACGCCATCGAGTGGAATGCCGTCGTAGACGACTCCCGACCCGGTTTCAGTCAAGCCGTAGGTCGCCACGACATTGGCCGGGCGATCCGCCGGTGGCCGGGCCCCGCCGAGGACGATGGTCCGGAACTTGGTGGAGTCGATGCGAGGGAGCGCCGTGGCGACGAGCGCGACCAGATTCGCGTCGGAGGCGTCGACCTCAGCGGCATCGAATGCTGGGAGCACTGTCAGAGCCGTGCCGGCGTGTAGGGCGCGAGTGACGACCGACAGTCCGCCGACGTGCGAGAGCGGCAAACAGGCCAGCCAGTGATCGCCGGCACCGACTCCGAGACGGATGCTCGTCGCTTCGGCTGAGGCAGCCACAGCGTCATGCGTGAGCACCACTCCTTTGGGACTGCCGGTCGACCCGCTGCTGGCGACCACGAGCGCGTCGCCAGGCTCGACATCGTCGCCGACGCGCATCGCTACGCAGACCCGTTGCTTGGCGCCCGCGGGAAACCGTTGGTCAACCGGGAAGGCAGCGTCGCCGTTCGCCCAGATGCGCTGCAGTTCCGCGACGAAGTCAGGCCCGCCGGGAAGGTCGAGGGCAACCAGGCGGCCAGCCATGTCAGCCGATGATCGGATCGATCGGCGTGAAGGTGCCGACCAGCGACTCGATCTCGCCGGCCACCGTGAGGCAACGCTGATCGCTGAAGCGGTCGCCCATCACCTGGACGCCCACCGGGAGACCGCCAACGACGCCAGCGGGGGTGATCGCAGCTGGCGTGCCAAGCAGGTTGGCGATGACCACCGGGCGGATCGTGTCGGTCACCAGCTCGGTCTGAGCAGGGTCGAGGTCGGCGTCGTGCTCAAATGCTGGCAAGGCCCAGGTAGGGCCGATCAGGATTGGGTACTCAGTAAAGAACGCGGACCACGTTTGCATCACGCGGTACCGCTCGAGATGGCTTGTAAGAACACCAGCCAAGTCGGTTGGTTCGAGTTCGCGCTCAAGGTTGGCGAGCACTTTCTGGCCGCCCTCGCCCATGACCAGAGAAAGGAGTTCTTGTTGCTGACGAACATCGGCGATCAGCATCTGCGCCCACAGGGCGATCACCGTTTCGTAATCGGGAGGCACGACCTCGACGACGTCGTGCCCGGCGTTGCTGAGCAGATCGCCGACCGACCGAATGGCGTTGGCAATGCCAGGGTCGGTACGGCCTCCAGGAGGCTCAGGGAGCATGGCGATCTTCATCCGCTCGCCGGGTGCGGCATCATCGAGGACAGCGGAGACACTGCGCGGATCTCGTGGGTGCTGGCCGGCAAGGATCTCGAGGCCGGCGCGCACGTCAGCAATGGTGCGTGCCATTGGCCCTTCCACGACCATCAACTGCGAGGAGATTGGCATCTCGAGCGGAGGAACGACGGTGGCCATCGGGATCACACCGACGGTTGGCTTCAAGGAGGCGATGCCACAGCAGTGCGCAGGGTTTCGGAGTGAGCCGCCGATGTCGTTGCCCAGTCCGATGGGACTCATTCCAGATGAAATTGCGGAGGCTTCACCACCGCTCGACCCTCCAGCCGTGACATTCGGGTTCCAGGGGTTACGGGTCAGCCCGTGGAGTTGGGAGTCGGTGTGCACGCGGAGCCCGAAGTCCGGGAGGTTGGTTCGAGCAAAGGGAATGGCACCAGCAGCGCGCATCCGGGCGGTTGTCGGCGCGTCGATTGACGCAATCGCACTGGCCAGCGCGACGACACCTTGCGTGGTCGGGGTGCCGGCCACGTCGATGTTCTCTTTGACTGTGCAAGGCACACCGTGCAGTCGACCTACTACGGCGTCGGCGGCGACCGCGGCGTCGGCGGCGTCGGCGGCAGCGAACGCTTCGTCGTCCAAGCGCCGCACGACTGCGTTCAAATGTGGGTTGACCTTGTCGATGCGGGCGAGATGTGCCTCGAGCACTTCACGACTCGACGCCTGCCTCGTTCGGATCTGCTCGGCAAGTTCGAGCGCCGACATTTGCCACAGTTCGCTCATGCACGCATTATGTCAGCTGGCATGATGGAGATCTCATGAACCGTTGGATCGTCGGGGCCCGCCCCCGCACCTTGCCCGCTGCGGTCGTCCCCGTAGCTATCGGCGCTGCTGCCGCCGTGGGTGTCGGGCCAATTGCCTGGTGGCGTGTTGCTGCCTGCCTTGTCGTCAGCTCGATGCTGCAAGTCGGGGTCAACTATGCCAACGACTACAGCGATGGCATCCGCGGCACCGATGACGTTCGTGTCGGCCCGGTCAGGCTCGTTGCCAGCGGCCTCGCACCAGCGAAGTCGGTCAAACTCGCGGCCTTCGGATCCTTCGGCGTCGCCGCTGTCGCAGGCGCCGCAATTGCGCTCGACACGTCACTGTGGCTGATCGCAGTCGGCGCGGCCGCCATTGCTGCTGGCTGGTTCTATACCGGGGGTCCGAAGCCGTACGGATACATTGGCCTCGGCGAAGTGTTTGTGTTTGTGTTCTTCGGCTTGGTCGCCACTGCAGGCTCCACCTACGCCGCTGTTGCCGAGGTCACCGGACTTTCCGTCATCGTTGGGTGTGCTGCTGGCTCCCTCGCTTGTGCATTGCTCGTTATCAACAATTTGCGTGACATCCCGACCGACCGTGAGGTCGGCAAGAAGACACTGGCCGTTCGGCTCGGCGACCAGCGCACTCGGTGGTTCTATGTCCTGTTGATCGCAGCAGCCTTTGTGTTCGTCGTAGTGGCCGCAGCAACGGATCGGCCGTCGGCGCTCATCGGTCTCGCCGCCGTGCCGATGGCGATCGTACCGACGCGTGCCGTGCTGGGCGGAGCGAACGGCAAGGCGCTGATCGGTGTCCTCGGAGCAACCGGCAAGCTACAACTCTGCGTCGGTGTCGCCGTGACCCTCGGCCTGGCACTCGGCGGCTGATCAGTCTCGCTCCTCGCCTGCGTGACCGATGTCAGAACTCGGTGTGATCGTGCTGGTCGATCACTGGGAAGCGAGCCAGTCGACGAGCGCATCGGCGGTTCGCTCAGGCTGCTCGAGATGGACGCTGTGGCCGGCGCCAGCGATCGCTCGAAGCTCCGCGTGCGGCAGCGCCATCGTCATCCGCTCGGCGATTGCCTTGAATTTCTGGTCATGTTGACCAACCAGCAGCAGGACTGGGCAGCTGATCTCAGTCAGGCGATCCCAGAGGGGCGCCTGTGTGCCGGTGCCGGCATGGCGAAGGCTCGAAGCCAGGCCGACGGCGGTGTTGCGAAGCCGATCGACCCGCATTGCCTGATCAGGGGTCAGGCCAGCGAACAGCGGCTTTTGGAGCCACTCGTCGACGAACGCTTCGACGCCGATGGTTTCGATTCGGTCGGCGAGTAGCTCGTCGTCGCTTCGACGCTTGGCGCGATCGGCGGCGCTGTCGATCCCGGCGGTGGCTCCGATCAACACCAACTGCTCGACCGCCTGTGGGTGAGCGAGGGCGGCGTGCAGGCTCACACGTCCACCCATCGAGTAACCGACGTAGGTGGTGCGGCCGCCTGCTGCAACCAAGTGATCAGCAGAGCCCCATAGGTCGGAGCGAACGTCGCTGGCTGATCCGTGGCCCGGGAGATCGACTGCAATGTTCTGGTCGAGCCCGCGTGAGCTGAGGAGATGTTGGAGAACCGACCAACTCTGTGCGGTCTGCGTGAATCCGTGAGCGAGGAGCACAATCAGTCGGTGGCGGGCTTCAGCATGTTGGCAGCGATGTTGCGGAGCACCTTTTCGAAGGTGTCGGCGTCTTGAGCACCCGGCACTGCCCACTCACGGTTAAACACGTAGGTCGGCACCGCTGTGATGCCGTTGTCGCGGGCGTCTGCAATTTCGGCTTGGACTTCGGCGACACCTTGATCGGAGGAGAGAAATGACTCGACGTCGTCGCGGGTGAAGCCCAGTTCGATGGCGCATTCGACAAGGACGCCAGGGCTGCCGATGTGCTGGCCATCGGTGAAATACGCCTGCATGAGCCGCTCTTTCATCACAGCCTGGGCAACCGGGGAGCCGGGAAGGCCAGCCAGCCAGATGAGCCGGTGAGCAAGGAGCGTGTTGGCCCGGAGGGCCTTGTCCATATTGAACTCGATGCCGTCTTCGGCGGCGGTGGTGGTCACATGGGCCAGGATTTCAGCGGCCTTCTCGGGACCACCAAACTTCTTGGCGTACCCCTCGGCGACGGGAGTCGCGACGCCCGGTGCCGCATCTGGGTCGAGCTGGTAAGCGTGGTATCGGATGTTGAAGTCGACGCCGAGGTCTTCGTCGATCTGGCCGAGGCCGTTCTCGAAACGGCGCTTACCGATGTAACACCACGGGCAGACGACATCGGAGAAGATGTCGATGTCAATAGTTGGACGGGTGAGATTCGCGCTGGTGTCCACGATCTCCACGGTAGAGCCCTATCGTCTCGAAGCAATGGTCGAACCGATCCGAGCCCAGGATGTTCAGGCAACGTTCTGCGCCACCCTTGTCGACGAGTGGATCAATCAGGGCGTGCGAAGCGTCGTGATTGCCCCTGGATCCCGGTCGACACCATTGGCCCTTGCCCTCACCGCTCGCGTTGAGTTGAGTGTTCAAGTCGTTCATGACGAACGCGTCGCTGGCTTCGTTGCGCTCGGAGTAGGTCTCACCGGCGTCCCGGCGATTTTGTTGTGTACGAGTGGAACTGCCGCGGCGAACTTCTTTCCGGCCGTCGTCGAAGCAGGGTTGTCGGACGTTCCGATCATCGTGGTCACGGCCGATCGGCCGGGAGAACTACGCGGCGTTGGAGCGCCGCAGACCATCGATCAGGTCGAGCTCTACGGTGGCCACGTCCGTTGGTACCACGACCCCGGCGTCGCTGACGCTGCAGAGCGTGGTCAGTGGCGCTCCCTGGCCGCCGCCACCCTGCAGCGCGCTCGGACTGGCCCGATTCAGTTGAACCTGCCGTTCCGCGAGCCCTTGTTGGGGAAAGCAGGTGACCTCCCTGAACCGCTCGTACATAACGATGAGGTCGCGGCCCCCGAGTCGTTTGGCGATCCTTTGTCGGCGATCTCTGCGCCTCACGGGTTGATCCTTGTCGGCGGACGCAGCGGCGTCGACGCTGCCAGCGTGGCAGCACTTCATGCTCTGACCGGCTGGCCGATCCTGGCTGACCCGATCTCTGGGATGCGCCACCTCGACGGAGTGGTCACGACGTCCGAGTCGATGCTGCGCTCGGTGCCGTTCGCCGCCGACCATCTCCCCAGTGTCGTCATCCGAGTTGGGCGACCGTCGACGTCCAAGACACTGGCCCAGTGGATCGACCGTGCAGTCGTCGACGGAGCTCAGTTGGTGCAGGTTGGCGGTCCTGGCCTGATCGATCCCGGGCGTAACGTCGATGCTGTCGCCACGATCGACGCTGTCATCACGGCCGTCGGGGGCAGCACGCCAGACTTGAATTGGCTCGACGATTGGATCACGGCTGACCGGGCCGCCGACGCTGCTGTGCTCGCTGCCATGTCTGAAACGGGTGAGTTGTCGGAGCCGCTCGTTGCCCGAACCATCGCTGATCATCTGCCAGCCGGTGTCGACCTCGTCGTGTCGTCGTCGATGCCGATTCGCGATCACGAGTGGTTCGGAGGGCGGCGGGCAACAGCCCACTCCAATCGAGGAGCCAACGGCATCGACGGGGTGATGTCGACAGCCCGCGGCATCGCAGCGGCTGGCAAATCAGCGGCAGTACTCATCGGTGATCTTGCCTACGTCCACGACAGCAACGCACTCGTCGGGCTCGTCGCGAACGGCATCGACCTCCGGGTCGTTGTCGTCGATAACGACGGCGGAGGAATCTTCTCGTTTCTTCCGCAAGCGTCGACCCTGGAGCACGATCGTTTCGAACAGCTCTTCGGTACTCCGCTCGGGACAGACGTGGCGGGGCTTGCTGCAGCCCATGGCGTTACCGTTCGCACGGTGGTGACGGCGGACGAGCTGATTGACCAGCTCGCGACACCGGGCCCGTGGGTTGTCCGTATCGAGTCGACGCGTGACCGCAATGTCGAAGTGCACGCCGATCTCCACGCCGCAGTTGCAGTTGCCATCGGCTGAACATCGGCCAATATGCTGACCGCGAACAAGCGGCTGCAACACCCGTTGAGGCAGGGGTCTACTGGCGGGAGTCGCTTTCCACGCCACGAAGGTGTCGCTGGCCCTATGGCCGCACGAGAGCGCTGAGCATGGCCTGGAACTTGGCCTGTGTCTCGGCAAGTTCGGACAACGGCTCCGACTCGGCAACGATGCCGCCCCCGGCGACGAGCCTGGCGACAAGCCGGTCGTCAGACAGCTCGGCGCAGCGGATGGTCACAGCCCACGTGCCGTTGCCGGCTGCGTCGACCCAGCCGACTGCACCGCCGTAACGGCCTCGCTCGAATCCTTCGACTCGCTCGATCAACTCGATGGCGTCCGACCGGGGGTGGCCGCCGAGCGCCGGAGTCGGCGACAGCGCCCGCACGAGATCGATCACACTCGGGCCCGGCTGGCTGAGCATGCCCTCCATTCGGGTGCCGAGGTGCTGCACGTTGGCAACCGAGACAATGGACGGCTCTGGCTCCCAGTCGAGGTAACTCGCCCAGGGCAGCAATGTGCCGTGGACCTCGTCGATCACGATGCGGTGTTCGATCCGGTTCTTCGTACTGGCCTGCAGCGCTGAGGCGAGCGCCGCATCGTTGGTGGGGTCGCCGGTCCGTGGCGTGGTACCGGCAAGCGGATGCGAACGAACGACTGCGCCATCGACTTCGACGAGGAGTTCGGGTGAGGCGCCGATCAGGCCGTCGATCGAATATCGGTAGCACGATCCGAACGACGCTTTGAGCCGACGGAGGACCGCAGCGACATCGATGGGCTGGTCGGCAGTCACGGTGATGGGGCGGGCAATCACTGCTTTGGTGAGTTGGCCGGCTCGAACCGCATCACGTGCTGCTGCGACCGCAGCCAGGTACGTGTCGATGGGCGCGCTGTGGCCGATCGAGTAGGTCGTCGCAGTCGGGGTCGGTTTGTCTGGTGCCGAGAGTGCTTCGGTTGGGTCGGCATCGTCGAACGTGGTGACCCACTGCGTGCCGTCGGCGCGCTTGCCGACAAGGACGGCGGGAACGACGAGATCACCGTCGTCGCCGGGTCGGAAAGGTAGCGAACCGATGGCGCGCGGCGTGACACCGTCGACGGTTGATCGGTGATTGATCGCTGCGAGCCATCGGACTGCTGCATCGATAGGAACACGTGCTGCAATACCCCGGCCCGCGATGCCAACTCCGTCACGAACGAACAGGAACCCGTCGCTTCCTGCGACGTCGTTGAGGTCCGGGGTAGCTCCGTCGGCGCTGATCAGTTCGGAGAGCGGTCGGGTGACTGCGTACATCACAGCAGCGGTCAGGCCCGCGTGCCCACCATCAACTGGGTCAGCCCGCCGGACAGTTGAGTATGTTCGGCGTCGGCGAAGCCGGCATCTTGTAGTGCGCTGACCATGACGGCAGGTAGGGGGAGGTAGGCAACGCTTTTTGGGAGGTAGGCGTATGCCGGGCCGTCGGACAGCGCCGCGCCGATCTTGGGCACGATCTTCCCGAAGTAGATGCCATTGCCCCAGCGGACCACGCGGTTCTTCGGAACGCTCACGTCAAGCAGGGCGATACGGCCGCCGGGCCGGACGACTCGGCCGAGTTCGTTGAAGAACGTCGGCAGGTCGACCAGGTTACGCAGTGCGAAACCGCACATCACACCGTCGACAGAGCCATCAGGGACCGGGAGACGCAGGATGTCGGTCTGGACTCGCGGGCTGCCGGACCGATCGGCCGAGAGCATTCCGAAGCTCAGATCCATCGAGACCGACGACATGCCAGCCTTGCGGAGATCGATGCACAGATCGCCGGTGCCGCTTGCGAGATCAAGCACGTTGCTTCCGGCGGGCAGAGCAAGATCGCGCACGGCACGCTTGCGCCAACGGACGTCGAGTCGGAACGAGATGATTCGATTCAGGCGGTCGTACTTCGGAGCGATTGCGTCGAACATGTCGCGAACGGCAGCGACCTTCGCTTCGCCCTCTGGAAGGTGTTCGGTATCCCAAGAACGTGTGTTACTCACACGCTCAGGTTAGGGGAGGGGTCAGCTTGTTGCCCTGCCCTACTCGACGGAAGGCAGCATGTTGCTCGCAGAACGGTCGATGGCCTCGACCTCGGCGCGCGCCTGAGCGAGGGCCTGGACCTGCAGGTCGGCCTCGGAGATGACTTGTTCGAGCAGTTGCTTGGAGTCGCTGACCGTGGTGCTTTTGATGAGCGTCGCAACGGCGTCTTCCAATGCCTTGACGTGCGGTTCGAATTCGGCAACGGCGACAGCGCGGTGGCTGCTGGGCAACCCGGCGGCAGCGACAAGTCGTTCGTCGATAGCCATGGCTTCGGCCTCGATCTGCTTGGTCTGCATCGAGAGGCCGAGTTCGCCGAGCCGAGGGTTGCCGTTTACTGCGCGGACGGCGTCGGCGAGGCGACGGTGCAGCTTGGCTTCCGGCGAATGTGCGCCAGCCCAGGACGCTGGTGCTGGCGACGCTCTGCCTGGGACCACTTCGTTCTGCTTGGCGAAGTCGCGTTTTCCGCGTACTGAGAGCGCCACGCCGAAGCCGACGATGCTGACGACGGCAGCAAGCAGGATGAAGGAGATGATCATTTAGCCACCACCTCTGGCTGAGACGGCGACTGCAACCAAAGCAATCACCAGGACGGCGACGACGATGGCCGTGATGATCTTGACCTTGCTGAACGGGCGGGCACCGTGGACTTCGCCGGTGACACCGTTGATGTACACCTGGAACGGCTTATTCTCATAGATCACCGTGAGTAGCCAGATAGGCAGCAGCAGGTGTTTGTAGGTCATCTGTAGCCAGTTGATGTTCATCGAGTGGATGTCCTGCTGATCGCCGCCAATGTCCCGCTTAACGGTGTGACGGATCTCCGTCTCCATCTTCGCCGTTGCCTCAGGGAGGCACTCTTCGACGTCGTTGTCGTAGGTGCGAGCGAGATGGCCCGCTGCGTACTCGGCCGAGTACGGCTTCGCTGCCTCGGTCGGCCACGGTTCGAGTTTCTCAATTCGCTGACGTTCGAACCCTTCGTTCGCGAACACGGTGATGTCGTCAAAGCTGTTCTTCACCTGGCCGCGCGCCGGAGTCCATCGGGTAAGAGTTTCGGTATGGCGATCGTCGCCGCTGCCAACGGTGACGGTGTAATTGTCGCCGCGCCGACCGGTGTAGTTCGTGTTCGTGTCGGCGTCATACGTGAAGTACGCCGCGTACACGCTGGAGAACGCGCCGGTGCGGCCATAGGTCTTGAACTCGGTCGGAGCGAACCAGCGCTTACTGATCCACTTTTCGATCAGTTCCTTGGCCTGTTTATCGTCGACCGAGAACGGCAGCACGCCATCGACCGGGAGGCGGTCGGGGGCGTCGTGCACATCGTCTCGCTGAATCGGCGTCGCACAATACGGGCACTTCTCGGCAGTGAGCGTGCCGGCAAAGGTGGTGCGACCGCCACAGTTCTGGCAGACGATCTGCTTCTCGGCCCCGACGAAGTTCTCGCGGTGGGCGTTCTTGCCGGACTTGACGAGTTGCAGCGCCGCACGGAGATCATTCTCGCTGACCTGCTCTTGCTGACCTTCGATGAGTTCGTGTGTGTTCCCGCAGTGCGCGCACTTCAGCACTTGCGACTCGATGTCGAAATGCAATTCGCCGCCGCAGGCGCCGCATGGGTAGGTGCGGCTGTCTTCGGTGCCATGCTTCATCGCCAACGAGTCGCGTGACGGTGCGTCCTCGGGGGCCGCTTCGTTGCCGGGCGGAAGTAGCCCTGAGCCGCCCGGATCAGGCCACGGCGGTGGTGGTGGTAGCCGGTCGCTCATCGGCGGCTACTCACTCGGTTACAGGTGCAGAAGGCGGCACTGGTGGTGGGGTGGCGCTTGACGTTGGCATGGGCGGCGGAGCCGAGAACAGATCCTGCAGATCGGGAACCGACTGAGCCGGAGCCCATGCCGCCATTCCCTGTGTCCACACGAGTGTGGAGCCAGCGACCTGCCCGTTCTGGATACCAGCCTGCATCTGGGCCATGTTGTACGGACCACCGGACTGGCCACCGTGATCGACGTGGTACATCGCATGACCCGGCAGCGGTGGGGGCGCGGGTGCGGCGGCAGTGGGCTGTTGTTGGCCGGTCATCCCCGGCATGCTCTGGGCCATCTGGCCAGCCATCATGGCGCCCATACCCATTTGCATCATGTCGCCCATGACCGAGCCACCCTCGTTCTTGGCAGCAGCGAGCATGGAGTCCGCGACTTGAGCCTGCTGGTATTTGTTGAGGTCAACGTTCTCGATGAAACCGGATGCTTCGACGCCCTTGGCCACACCGCGAGTCATCGACTGCGTGATCTCATCGGGGAGCGAGATGTTCATCGTCATCTCCGGGATGGAGAGGCCGAACTCGTCGTCGACGCGCTCTTGCACGAACTCGGCGAGCTTGGCGGATAGGGCGACTTGCTGCCCCTGTAGGTCGATAGCGCCGAGGCCGGTCGCAAGGACCATGTCGGAGAATGCCATCGAGATGACTCGACGTAATAGCTCGGCGATTTCGTCGGCTTCGACGGCTGAGTCGGTACCGATGACCTCCTTGAGAAAGATTTCGACGTCGACGATCTTGACGACGCAGAGGCCGTTGGCCCGGATCTGCACCATTTTGAAGTCAGGATCGCGAACTGTGACGGGCTGGGGGGTTCCCCAGCGCAGGTCCGTGACCGGCCGGGTGTTGATGAAGTAGACCTCGCTGCGGAACGGACTGTCGAAGCCGTGCTTCCAGCCCTGCAACGTCGACATAATCGGGAGGTTCTCGCTCGTGAGCTCGTAATGGCCGGGCTCGAATTGGTCGGCCAGCGCACCCCGGTACACGAACACGGCCTTTTGGCCTTCGCGGACGATGAGCTGTGCGCCGTTCTTGATCTCGTTCTGGTAGCGCGGAAACCGCCACGCAAGCGTTGACCGAGAATCGTCCATCCACTCGATGATGTCAACGAGTTCGCCCTTGAGTTTGTCGAGAAGACCCATATCAGGCCAGCCTTTCTTCGTTTCGTGAGGTGCTCCGCTCACCATAGAGGACTGGCGTGAATTGATGTGCCGTACAACGTTGCAGAGTTTGGTTCTGAGACGGGTGCGTTCCAGACGGCATCGAAGTTGTTGAGCCTTCAGAAGCCTTGCTCTGGAGGGACGTCGCTCTTGATCATCATCGTGAAGCGTGGACGTTGTACGACCCCTTGACTCACGCCACGATGATTGATTTGGCCCAGCGATAGTCGGCCTTACCGCTTGGCGAGCGGACGACCTCGTCCACCCAGACGATCGCCTTGGGTAGCTTGTAGCGTGCGATGTGGCGTTCTGCTTCGGCGAGGAGCGCAGCAGCGTCGGTTTCATGGCCCTCACGGATCCGCACGACAGCAACAACTTCGCTGCCCCAGCGTTCGCTCGGACGTCCGGCGACCACACAGTCGTAGACGGCTGGGTGTGCCTTGATCGCGGCTTCGACCTCTTCTGCGAAGATCTTCTCGCCACCCGAGTTGATGGTGACCGAGTCGCGACCGTGGAGTTCGACAACAAGATCGTTCGGATCGCGGTCTCGGTAGCGAGCCCGGTCGCCCGGGACGGCGTAGCGCCGGCCAGTGACCGTTCGATAGGTGTGCTGCGTCTTGGCTTCGTCGCCGAGGTAGCCGAGCGCCAACCGGCCGGTCTTTGCAAGCCAGCCGGTCTCGTCATCGGTCGGGTCGAGTACCCGATCGAGCTCAGCGGACAGCAGCACATTGCCGGGCGTCAATTCGAAGGTGCCCGTCGAGGCGCTGCCGCCAGCAGACACGTGGGAGACCTGGCCGCCGGCCTCGGACGAACCGAGCCCATCGACGATCATCACGGTCGGCAGGTGCTGAAGAAATTCGGCCTTGAGCGGAGCCGAAAGTGCAGCTCCGCCAGAGAGGATCACCGTGAGCGACGAAAGGTCGTACCCCGCGCGACCAGTTGGAGATTCCAATTCGTCAAGCAGTGGGCGAGCAAAGGCATCTCCAACGATCAACAGGAAGTTGAGGCGCTCGTGCTCGACCAGCGACCAGACATCGACTGGATCGAGCCGTTCCGGAACCGACTGCACGAAGACGGTGCCGCCCCCGAGCCACGTGCGGAAACTCATCCAATGCCCGGCACCGTGCATGAACGGGGGAGCGAGCAGCGCCTGTAAGCCAGTGTTGGCCTCGGCGACGAAATCGTCGATGGTCTGTGCTGTGCGAGAACCGCCGAAGCATTCGACCATGGCGTCGCCGTTGCGCCACATCACGCCCTTTGGCATCCCGGTGGTACCGCCGGTATACAGCATGTACAGGTCGTCGCCGCTCCATTCGACAGCCGGCCGTTCGGGCGAGGCTGCCGCGAGTGCTGATTCGTACCAGACAGCACCAGGGAGTAGGTCGTTTCCTGACTCGTCGTCGACCTGCAGGATCACTCTGAGGTGAGGCAGTTGTGGAATTACTTCGGCCAGCGTCGGTGCAAATTGTGAGTGCACCACGATGGCGGTGGCCTGTGCGTCGGTCAGGAGGTAGTGCAGTTCTTCGGCGACATATCGGTAGTTGACGTTGAGCGAGCAGACCCGAGCCTTCAGGGCACCGAGCATCGATTCCAGGTACTCGTTGCCGTTGTGGAGGTAGATCGCCAGGTGGTCTTGCCCGCTGACGTGGCTGGCGAGGTCGGATCGTTCGGTGTGACAGCCGAGGCCGCGGGCGAGCAGTGCGTTGGCGAGCCGCCTCGTTCGGTCGGTGACCTGTTGCCAGGTGAATCGCCGGTCGCGAAACACGAGGCAGTGCTCGTCAGGACGTGACGCAGCTATTGCTTCGTGGACTGCAGCGAGCGGAATGTTGATGGGTGTGGCGTCGGTCATCGGTGGCGACTCAGACGTAGGAGCAGAAGATCAATTCCGCCACGTACAACGGCCTGTTGGCACCAACGTGTTCGAATAAGAACTCCTGGGTGACTTGAGCGCCCCCGGGGATGTCGTCGACGGTGATGCCGAGGAGCCTTTTCATCTCGTCGATATCGTTGTCATGAGCATCAGGGAATCGAGCCTGGCACACTGGCGAAGTGACCGACGAAACGACTGAGGCCAGCGAGAGTTACACGTCAGGTTTCGTGACCTTCGTCGGCCGACCCAACGTGGGGAAGTCATCGCTGGTGAATGCGATCTGTGGGCGCAAGATCAGCATCGTCTCCGACAAACCCCAGACCACCCGGCATCGCATCATGGGTGTGCTCACCCGGCCGACGAGCCAGTTGATCTTCGTCGACACGCCCGGCCTGCACAAGCCGGTCACTGCACTCGGCGAACGAGTCAACGCGACGGCGATCGAAAGCACGAAAGATGTCGACATGACCTGCCTCGTGCTCGACGCCACGATGCCGTTTGGTAAGGGTGACCGTTGGGTTTCTGACCGGATCGATGTGTCCAAAGCCGTCGTCATCGTGAACAAGACCGACGTGGCAAAGCCGCAACAGGTGCTCGGGATGCTCCAGGCAGCGAGCTCCCTCGGTGCCAAAGAGTACTTCCCCATGTCGGCCAAGAACGGCGAGGGCATCGGGCCGCTCGTCGACTATCTCGCTGCATCGCTACCCGAGGGACCCCAGTACTTCCCCAACGACGAAGTGTCCGATCTTCCCGAAGAGCGCTGGGTTGCCGAACTGGTTCGCGAGCAGTTGCTCGCCGTGACCCGTGACGAGTTGCCCTACTCGATCGCCACCGAAGTCGCTGAATGGGAGTGGCCCCGTATCCGGGTCAACATCATCGTTGAGCGGGACAGCCAGAAGGGGATGGTCATTGGCAAGGGCGGGTTGATCCTCAAGCGTGCTGGCGAGCTGGCCCGCAAGCAGCTTCCCGAGGGCGTGTACCTCGAACTTCGCGTCAAGGTCGACAAAGACTGGCAACGCAAGCCGGAGCGCGTCCAGCGCCTCGGCTACTGACCTAGTCGGGCAGGCTTGTCCCAGTGGTCGGTTCGTTCGAGAACTGATTGGCTGGTTCGACAGGCGAGCGGGGGGTGCCCGGGTCGAGTGACGCGAAGTCGTCGGTGGCTGCGAGCTCACGGTCTCCGCCGTCAGCAGGCACGGGGAACGGCTCGCCGTCGAGAGTGAAGGCCACCTGGCCGATCGCGGTACTGTTCTGAAGGAACGTCCAGACGATTTGGGCGATCGCTTGTCGCTGATTCCGGGCGAGGATCAGGTTGTACACATCGGCATCGAGATCGATCGTGATGACGCCGCCCTTGACTGTCGGCTGGCCGACGATGAGACCGCGCCGCACGAACGAACTGAACCCGCTGCCGAGGGGAGGACCTTGTTCCAGCGCGACCACGATTTGATTGAGATCGCGACGTGCGACGAGTTCTGTCTCGACGACAGCGAGCAGTCCTCGTGAGATGAAGTAGAGGTCGACTCTTTCGGCTGTGGCCAGCGTGGTGGTTGTCGACGATTCGACGGTCGTTTCCGGGACGTCGGGAATCGACGTGGTGGTCGTGGTGGTCGTGGTCGTCGACGTGGTTGTCGTCGAATCGTTTAAGCCACCTGGGATCTCGTCGCCATCAATCGGCTGGAATGTCGAGTCACCGGTCGGAACAGAGCAGGCAACAGTTATGGCGGCGAGCACCTGGACCAGTGCTGCAGCGATGATGCGCCGTTTGTTCGAATGCGTCATACGTTCACCCCAGACGGCAGCTCAACGACGAAGCGCGCGCCGCCGCCTTGACGATCTTCGACCCAGGCGGCGCCACCCATGGCGGCGCAGTGTTCAGCGACCAACGCCAGGCCGAGGCCTGTACCGATCCGGTGGCGAGCGGAACTACCGCGCGCGAATCGCTCGAAAATGTGCTCTCGTTCACCGCGGGCGACGCCGGGCCCACCGTCCTCGACAGCGATACGCATCCGACCTTTGGCTACTGGTGACAGCTGGATCGACAGTGCTCCACCGCCGTGGTGTTGAGCGTTCTCGACCAAGTTGCCGAGAATACGTTCGTAGCGAACCTTGTCGATCGGGACCTCGCGGCGGGTCTGATTGGCAACCTCGATGGGGACGTCAGCGGCGCCGTAGCGGGCGGCGATACGGCGAGTCAGATCGACGATGTCGAGCCGCTCGACGTTCAGGTCAGTCGCGCCAGCGTCGAGACGTGACAGTTCGAGCAGGTCGATCACCATGCTGTCGAATCGGCGCACCTGGCTGACGACAACATCGAGTGCCTGACGCGTTCGTTCAGGGAGTTCCTCACGGCGACGGTCGAGCACCTCGACAGCAGCGGTGAGTGCCGTGATGGGGGAGCGCAGTTCGTGGGAGACATCGGACGCAAAGCGAGTGTCACGTTCGATACGCGTCTGAACGGCGTCGGCCATATCGTTGAACGAGGCGGCCAGGCGGTCGAGATCGGGATCGGATTCTTGGTCGAGGCGAGTGTCGAACCCGCCAGACGCAATGTCCTCGGCAGCGTCGGCAACGCGGCTCAGCGGACGGAGGAGGCGACGGCTGGTCGAGAAGCCGAACAGGGTCGCCAGCACCAGCGTGCCGATGCCGCCGAGGGCGAGGGCTGTGAGGATTGCACGAAGCGTCCGTTCGGTGTCCCCGAGCGGAAATGCCTCGTAGTAGCCGACGTCGAATGCACCGATGTAGACGCCGACAACTACGTAGGTCTGGCCATCAATCTCGACGTATGCCGTGCCGTTCCCACGTTGTTCGACGGCCCTGACGATGACTTCTGGGTAGTCGTCGATTTTCCGCCGCGTGTTGGTGCCCGCTCGAGGACGTGCGGGGTCGAGCGAACCGAGGTTTGCAAAGCCATCGTCGTCGATTCTGAATCTGAGCTCCTTGTCGACGAACACGTTGATCGTCTGAGGGTTCTCTTCGAGCTGCTGTCGGATCAGGTCGGCATGAATGATTGTCTGGTCCCGGGCGGCGGTGTTCTCACGGGAGAGCAGCGTGCTGCGGGCGAACCCGTATGTGACGCCGATTAAGACTGACCCAGCAAACAGGGCGATGAACGCAAAAAAGAGTGTGACGCGGGTGCGAAGGCGGAGAGAGCGTTGCCGAGCCACAGATGAGAGTGTTGCAGGTCAGCCATGTGGGAGAGACACGGCGGCGCAAGGTTCTCGCGCTGCCGGTGAGACACCAGGGGGAGGGAGGTGTCTCACCGGGGCAGCGTGAACAGCTATAAATATGGTCCCCCTGTGTGACAGATCAATTCGCGGCCTGTGCGATTTCGGTAACAAAGCAATCGATGGGAGAAATCGCAGAAAAGCGATGCCTCTCTCCGGTGTTGTATTCTCCAGCGCGATGGAGTCACTGCTATTCATCGAAGACGACGATGCGATCCGGCTCGCGCTGTCGCTCGCTCTCGAAGACGAGGGCTACTCAGTGCGCCAAGCCGCAAACGGCGTCGAGGGTCTTGTTGCATTCGACGCGTATTCTGCTGATCTGATCCTCCTCGACCTCCGGCTTCCTGACATGTCAGGCTTCGAGGTCTGCCGCGCCTTGCGCCTGAAGAGCATCGTGCCGATCATCATCATCACCGCCCAGACCGACACGGTTGACATGGTCGCCGGGCTCGAAGCGGGTGCTGACGACTACGTCACCAAACCGGTTGTCCCGAAAGAGCTCGCGGCGCGCATTCGGGCACTACTTCGTCGTGTCCACCTCCAGGACACCACTGCCGCGTCCACTCCCAGCGTGTTCGGCGACATCGAGTTGCGCCGAGAGCAGGGAATCGTACTGAGGGGCGGTCACGAACTCAGTCTCACGAAGACCGAGTTCCGGCTGCTCGTCGAGTTTGCTGACCACGCCGGTGCAGTGTTGTCACGCGATCAACTCCTCGAACGCGTGTGGGGGTACGAGTACTTTGGCGATTCCCGGCTCGTCGACGCGCACGTCCGACGCCTCCGTGTGAAGGTCGAAGAGCACCCGGACGACCCCAAGCTGATCGTCACAGCACGAGGCGTCGGCTACCGCCTCATCAACTGACCTACTTGCTGTAGAGGGCGTCGATCTCGTCGGCGAAGGTGCTCAGAATGCCGCGACGCTTGAGCTTCGAGGTTGGCGTCAGCAGCTCGGTGTCGGGGAGCCATTCAGCGCCCAGGACCTTGACCTTTTTCACAGCCTCGGCGTTGTTGAAGTTGGCCATGGCCTCGATCAGGCCGGCCTCGACTTCGGCGATCACGGCTGCGTTCTGAGCCATTTCGACCGTCGTGGCGGCGTCGCCTGTCAGGCCATGCTCGACGGCCCACACCGCAGCAGCGTCGGGGTCGAGGACCACAAGTGCTGTCACGAACGGCTTCTGCTCGCCAACAGCACACGCCTGGCCGACCAGTGGGATCATCTTGAGTGCTGCTTCGAGGTTGGCTGGGCTGATGTTTTTACCACCGGCGGTGATGATGAGTTCCTTCTTGCGATCGACGATCTTGAGGTAGCCGTCGTCATCGATCACACCGATGTCACCGGTATGCACCCAGCCCTCGTCGTCGATGGACTCAGCGGTCTTGTCGGGCAGCCCGAGGTAGCCCACGAACATGTTGCCGCCACGAGCGAGGACTTCGCCGTCGTCGGCGATCTTCAACTCGACACCGGTTGCAGGTCGGCCCACATAGCCCGGCTTGGCAGCGGCCGACCAGGAGAGTACGGCGGTGGTCTCCGACATGCCGTAACCCTCGCTCAGCGGGACGCCGATTGCGCGGAACCAGCCGAGGATCTCGGCTGGGATCGGTGCTGCACCGGAGATGCCAATCTCGACTTCGTCGAGGCCGATCAATCCGCGGATGGCCTGAAAGCCGACCTCGTTGAGGAAGTTCCAGGTGGCGATCTCTTCGTCAGTCGCGGTGCCTGCGGTCATCTTCTCCATGATCGGAAGGGCCGCTGCTACGCCGGCGTTGAACTGCTGCTCCTTTTCAGGATCGGCAGCTAGAGCAGCGTTGACGCCGGCATACATCTTCTCCCACACACGCGGCACGCCGATGAACAGGTTGGGCTTGGTCTCGCGGACGATTGCAGGCATCTGCGAGGTCTCCGGGCAGCAGTACACCTTCGTGGCGAAATCGATCATGTAGTAGTGGCCGAGGAGTCGCTCCATGACGTGCGCCATCGGCAGGTACGACACGTGGCGTTTACCTGCGAAGTCGGCGATGTCGGTCTGGTCACGCATCGACTGGCCGACAGACTCGAGAGTCCAGGCCACGTTGCTGTGGCTCAACATGACGCCCTTCGGCGGGCCGGTCGTGCCCGAGGTGTAAATGATGGTGGCGGTATCGGACAGTGTGGCCGTCTGGGCCTCGGCGGTGAGATCAGCTGGCTCGGAGGCGAGCATGTCGCTGTAGCGAAGGATGTTGTCGGCGGCACCCTCAGCCTCAATGAGCACGGTGTGCTTGATGGTCGGAATCTTCTCGCGAACCGCATCGAAGCGAGCGAGAAAATCGGCATCTTCGAGGATGGCGACCTTCGCCCCGCAGTCGTTGATCAGATACTGAATCTGGTCAGGAGCCGACGAGTTGTAGATCGACACCGGTGTGGCACCGCAGAACAGAATCGCTATGTCGAGAGCGTGGAACTCTTGGCGGTTACGGATCATCATGACGACCGTGTCGCCGGCGCCGACACCGAGGTCCTGCAGTGCAGCGGTGAGGCGAGCGGTGTCGTCGGCCATCTCAGCAAGGGTCTTGGACTCCCAGTCGCCTGCGGAATTCTTCCAGTTCAGTACTTCGATACTGCCGTTTCGTTCGACGTTGGCGAGGAACCGCTTGGGGAGGTTCTGTCCGACGATGCGTCCGTGCAGTTCTGCGCTGGTGGTCATGACCCGATTATCGCATGAATCTCAGCGATCGAGAAAGCTGACCACCGCATCGGTGAAGATGTCGTTTTTGTCGCCGGCGATCATGTGTGCCGCGCCTTTGACGTCGACGAATTCGGCGTGCGGAACCATTTCCATAAATGTCTGAACTTCGTCTTCGGTGACCAGGTCAGAGAGCTTGCCGCGAATCAAGAGCGTTGGCATTGTAATCCGCCGGGCCATTTCCTCCAGCTCGTCGTGATGCCGGTCGCGGGCATGCTCGCTGTTGACCATGCCACGAGAGGTGATAAAGGCCGGGTCCCAGTGCCAATACCAGCGGCCGTCGTCGCGATGGCGCAGGTTCTTGGCCAAGCCGGCCAGGTCGGTCGGTCGGGGCCGATGCGGCTGGTACTTGGCGATGGCATCAGCAGCTTCATCGAGGCTGGCGAAGCCGTCGTGCGCACGGGCGGCCATGAATTCGAGGATGCGGTTGACCCCGGCCTTGGCGGGCCGCGGCGTGATGTCGACAAGTGTCAGTGATGTGTATGAACGAGGGTTGCCGTCGACTGCGTGCAGGCCAGTCATCCCGCCGAGCGAGGCACCGACCCAGGCAACAGGCTCGCCGATCCACTCGACGACGTGCTGAGCGTCGGTACAGTAGGCGGCCATTGAGTAGTCGCCGTCGGCGTCCCACGATGAGTCGCCGTGGCCACGGAGGTCGATCGAGACGACGCGATGACCGTTTGACGCGAGCTTTTCGGCGGTGCCGCCCCATGAGTGCCGGGTCTGGCCGCCGCCATGTGCAAGAAGGACCGGTGTTCGGTCGCCGGGCCAGTGGTCAGCGGTGACGTGTTGGCCCGACACCGTCGGGATCTGGAGGGTTTCCATCAGATGCTTTCGTCGCCCCAGCTTGGCAATCGCTTCTCCGTGAATGACTGCATGCCAACCCTCGCTTCAGGCCCGCGGAACAGCTCGTCCGAGAGCCGAGCCATCTCGTCGAACGCTCTGTCACGGTCGAGCGTTGGAACCAGCTTGAGCAGGGCTTTCGTCTCCCGAACGGCCCTTGGTGCGCCTGCGCGGACGCCGTCGATGAGCGATTGCACCGTTGCGTCGACGTCGTCAGTCACGTGAGTGACGAGGCCGATCGAACGTGCTTCTGCTGCATCGAACTGTTCGCCCGTCAGCATCGCTGCAGCGATCTTGCCCGCCGGAACGCGCCGCAGAATCGGCACGGAGATAATGGCTGCGGCCACGCCGATTCGGACCTCTGTGAGCGCGAACGTGGTGTTGTTGTTGACGACCACCAGGTCGCAGGATGCCATCAGGCCGATGCCTCCGGCGCGTACTGCGCCGTTCACGGCAGCAATCGTCGGACGTTCGGTGTCCATGAGTCGCTGGAGTACAGCGACCATCTGATTTGGTCCCACCTCGGGAACGTCGTCAGCCGCGGCGGCACGTTCCTTCAGGTCGGCACCTGCGCAGAATGCTGGCCCCTCGTGGCGGAGCACGATGGCCCGGGCGTTGGCCGCCTCGGCGGCGTCAATCCCAGCGTGGAGTTCGGCGAGGAGTTGGCGAGACAGTGCATTGCGATTGTGCTGAGAGTCGAGAGTGATGGTGGCGATCCCGCGATCGACCTCAGTTCGAACGAGTTCGGTCATGGCGCGAAACGTACTCTTCGTTCAGATGTTGGGACGAGGTCGGAGCGAACGCGTACAGTCGAATACGTGACTGAACTTCGCAACGATTTTCCCGCAGGCGTCCTCACTGGAGAGGCAGTGAACGAAGTGTTCGCGCTCGCCAAAGCTGAGCGGTTCGCACTGCCAGCCGCGAACTGCATCGGTACGAACTCGATGAATGCTGTGATGGAAACGGCCGGCAAGGTCAATAGCCCGGTCATTATCCAGTTCTCCACGAGCGGCTCGGCTTTCGTTGGTGGCAAGAACGTCCCGGTCGACGGTTCCAAGGCGTCAATCCTTGGCTCGGTTGCCGGCGCCAAGCACGTGCAGACTCTGGCCGAGGCCTACGGGGCTCGCGTCATTCTCCACACCGACCACTGCCCAAAGGACAAGCTGCCCTGGATCTCTGGCCTCCTCGACGTTGGTGAAGAGCACTTCGCAGCGACTGGTTCGCCGTTGTTCAGTTCGCACATGCTCGACCTCTCCGAAGAATCGATGGAAGAGAACCTTGATATCTGCGTCGACTACCTGAAGCGCATGGCGCCACTCGGCATGACGCTCGAAATCGAACTCGGTATCACCGGTGGCGAAGAAGACGGCGTCGACAACTCCAATGCCAACCCAGAAGACCTCTACTCGAAGCCAGCAGAAGTGGCATACGCCTACGAGCGACTGATGGAAGTCAGCCCGAACTTCACGATCGCTGCAGCCTTTGGCAACGTCCACGGCGTGTACAAACCCGGCAACGTCAAGCTCACTCCGACCATCCTGCGTGATGCTCAGGCACACATTGCCGAGAAGCACTCGACCTCCAGCGATAAGCCGGTCAACTTCGTGTTCCATGGCGGCTCGGGCTCTTCAGCTGCCGAAATCGAAGAAGCGCTCGGCTACGGGGTCATCAAGATGAACATCGACACCGACCTGCAGTGGGCCTTCTGGGACGGTATCCGTGGCTACGACGCCGACAAGCATGACTATCTTCAGGGCCAGCTCGGCAACCCAGACGGTGTCGACGCACCCAACAAGAAGCACTACGACCCACGCGTGTGGCTCCGTGCTGGCGAAGTGAGCTTTATCGAGCGCCTCGAGCAAAGCTTCCGTGAGCTCAACAACATCAACACGCTCGCATAGTTGCGTATGGGGTCAGGCCCCTTTCGCAACTCTGTGTCGATTTTGAGGAACTGAGTGCCCGCACAAATCGTCCAACTTCCATGAGGTCTCTCCGCGTCACTCTCGCTGTCGTGCTGTCGGGCATCGTCTGGATCGGAGGAGCCGGAGGCACAGCAGCAGCCTGTAGCTGCGGGCAACTCACTAACGACGGTGCGTTGAAACTTGCCACCGACGTGTTCGTAGGTCGCCTGGAGGTAATCGACGATTCTGCGGAGTTTGACCAGCCAGACCGGGTGCTCTACGTCATGGCTGTCGACGGCGTCGTGAAAGGCGAGGCATACGAACGGCAGGCGGTCGTCACGAGTCAGCGCGGCGGAGCGTGCGGTGCTGAGATGACGATCGATAGTTCCTACGCGATTTTCGCGATTCGGCGCAACGGCGACGAGCTCTTCACCTCGCTGTGTTCTGGGAACAGACTGGCAAGCGTGGCGGCCATTGGTGACAGCCTTGGCACGGTGGGTGCACCAATCACCGGAGACGGCCCCGGCCTCACGCAACTGGGTATGAGCGATCCCGTGGAAAACCGGGCTCGCGCGGTCATGTGGTCGGGCGCTTTACTCGTCGCAATGGCGGGAATCGCTGGCGCTGGCGTCGTTCTCGGCCGTCGATCTCGACGCGACGGCCCTCCAGGTAGCACGATGGAGCCGTGAGTATGCCTGCAGCTGCGGCTGGACGAATTCCGGTGATGAGCCTGGAACGGCTGCGGGGGAGTGACGCCGACCGGCGCAGCCTCGCCGACGAGTTGACCGCGGTGTACCACGACATCGGGTTTGCGGTTTTGGTTGACCACGGTCTGCCCGAGGGGCTGCTCGACGCAGTCTTCGACATGATGGGCACGTTCTTCGCGCTGCCGGACGAGCAAAAGCGGTTGATCGACAAGTCGACATCGCCGTACTTCCGAGGGTGGGAATCTGTCGGAACGGAGTTCACGAACAACCGGCCTGACATCCGTGAACAGATCGATGTGTGGAGTGAACACCCGCCCAGCGATCAGGCTGACGGGCCGGATTACCTGAAGCTGCTCGGACCGAACCAATGGATGCCTGACGACATACTGCCGGGGCAACAAAAACTCGCTCTCGACTGGTTCGAACAACTCGGAACGCTCGCTGATGAAGTGCTCAGCCTGTTCGCTGTCGGGCTTGGTTTGCCGCCTGAACAGTTCGCTCCGACGTTCGGCCGCGATGCGATGTCCTTGACCAAGTTCATCAACTACCCGGCCACCCCCGATGGTGCAGCCGGCGTGAACGCCCACAACGACACAGGCTTCGTCACCTTGCTCGCTACCGGTTCGACGTCCGGTCTGCAGGTCCTCGACCCCACCGGCGACTGGATCGATGTCCCGGTCGTGCCGAACTCGTTCGTGTTGAACATCGGTGAGATGTTGCAGGCGATGACCGGGAATTATCTGGTGGCCACGGCGCACCGCGTGATCACCAGTGAGCCACGAATGTCGGCGGCGTACTTCCACGGCCCGTCACTTGGCACGCCGCTCGACCCGATCGAACTCGACCAGGGTTTCGTCGATGCGGTCGCAGCGAGCGAGCGGCACCGGTCGGCAGGATTCATGGCGACGAAGGAGCAAACCGAAGCAGGCATCGGGGATATTGCGAGTACGACGCATACCGACACGTACGGCGACCAGCTCTGGAACTACTTCTCACGTAGCTATCCGGAGATGATGGAACGGCATCACGGGAAATAGTTGCGAAAGGGGCCTGACCCCGTGCGTAACTATTTGTGGAGTGAGCGGAGGAACGTCTCGGCTTCTTCGCGGTGACGCGTGCGCTTCATGGGCGGCAGTGCTCGGACGATGTCCCAGCGGTAGCGGGCTGTGCCGAGGCGCGGATCCATCACCGCGACGACGCCCTTGTCGCCGGCGGTACGGATGAGTCGGCCACAGGCCTGAGCGAGCATCATCGCGGCCCGCGGGATGTCGATTTCGCTGAACGCAGCGGGGCCGAGCAGGTCGCGACGAGCCGACAGCAGCGGGTCATCCGGGCGAGGGAATGGGATGCGATCGATAACGACGAGCGACAACGTGCGGCCCGGGACGTCGACGCCCTGGAAGAGCCCGGCAGTTGCGAACAGGCAGGTCTCTTCCGAGTCGGCGAACGCCTTGATCAGCGCAGGCTTCGGGAGGTCGCGTTGGGTGAGAATCGGGAAGTCCAACCGGGACTTCATTTCCTCGGCAGCCTCGTCCATCGCCCGGTAGCTCGTGAAGAGTGCCAGCGTTCGGCCGCCCGCTGCGTTGATCAGTGCTTCGAGTTCATCGTTTGCTTTCGCCCTGAACCCAGGGTCGTTTGGGTTTGGCAGGTGAATTGCGTTGTAGAGAATCGAGTTGGTCTCGTAGTCGAATGGGCTCCCGACATCGGCAACTTCGACCTTTGTGCCGCCGATTTCCATTCCGACTCTGCTGGCCAACGACGCAGGAATAGTCGCGCTGGTGAGAATGGCGGTGCGCTTGGTCCAGACGCCTGCGGTCAGCGTTGGCCCGACGTCGAGGGGCTGGACTTCGAGCTTGGGAGAGTCGCGGGTGCCGGACACGAATGCGACGTAGCCCGCTTTGCCTTCGATGGCGACGTCGAGATACTCGATGGTCCGCCCGACCATCGACTGGGCGCGGAGCTTGCGTTGCTTTGCGTCCTCGTTCGATGTGTCGATGGCGATCAGCGTGTTGTTGGCATCGCCCAACGTGAGGCGAGCGTCGGTCAACACCTCTTGTAAGTCGTCAGGCAGCGGGGTCGACAGACGCTTGCCAAGTTCCGGCTCGAGGACGTCGCGAAGGCTCGGGCCGACTTCGGCGATTCTTCCGGTGATCGACGGGTCGTCAATGATCTTGCGGACGACACCCGAGAGCGCGGTGAATCGGCCCGGGGAGATTTCGACGCCGACCGTGTCGCTCATTGTGTCTTCGAGCGTGTGCGCCTCGTCGAACACGACGACGTCATGGTCGGGCAGGACGGCGCCGTCGGCTGCCACGTTGAGCCCATAGAGGTACATGTTGACGACAATCACATCGGCAGCAGAGGCCTTACGGCGAGCCTGCTCGGCAAAGCACGGGTCGCCCTGCGGGCACTTGTCGGCACCTGGGCATTCGTCGCTGCCCACGCTGACCGAGCGCCAGGCATTGTCGCTGGGGGACCAGTCGAGTTCGGCTTGATCACCAGTTGGAGACTTCGCAGCCCAGAGAGTGATCTTTTGGATCTCTGCCTTTGTGACGACCGCCATCGATTCGAGTTCGAGTTGGCCTTCACCCTCTGCGCTCACCTCGCGTAGTCGCTGCAGGCAGACGTAGTTGCTGCGTCCCTTGAGGATTGCCCAGCTGAAGTCGACGCCGAGGTGTTCGGCGAGGAACGGAAGGTCCTTCTCAGCGAGCTGGTCCTGCAGTGCTTTGGTTGCGGTTGCGACGACGACGCGTTTGCCACCGGTGATGGCAGGCACAAGGTAAGCAAGCGTCTTGCCAGTTCCGGTGCCGGCTTGCACGACAAGGTGCTTGCCGGTGGCAATCGACTGCTCGACAAGCCGCGCCATCTCGAACTGACCAGGACGTTCTTCAGAGTTCTCGAGGGCCGCAGTGACTGTAGCAAGCGCCTCGAGTGCGGCTCCTGGCTCGGAGCCGGTAGGGGAGTCGCTCATTAGGGTCCGCACGATACCCCCTGGAGCCGGCGGAGATCGGGTACCCCAACGGGCACTGCGTACGTCTGCTCCCGTGGAAGAATGGCCAGGTGATGTACCCGCCCCTCTTGATGGCTCGCCGGACGAGTCCGTGAGCGAGATCTATCGGGATGTCGGGGTCGTCCTGCGGACCTACAAGTTGCGCGAAGCCGATCGAATCATTGTCATCCACACACGCGACAACGGGAAGGTTCGTGCGGTTGCTAAAGGCGTGCGTAAGACCAAGTCGAAGTTCGGCGCTCGGCTTGAGCCAATGAGCCACGTCAACCTGCAGCTGTACCGGGGACGCGAACTCGACATCGTGACACAGGCTGAATCGGTTGAACCACTCGCTCCAATGCTGTCATCGCTCGACCGGGCGTCGCAGGGACTTTCCGTACTCGAGGCCGCCGACCAGTTGTCGCTCGAACGTGAACCGAACCCACGGCTGTACCAGATGATCGTCGGGGTGCTCCGGACGATTGCCGTCAAACCATCTCCGCTGAACGTGCCCGCCTTTTACTGGAAACTGCTGGCCCATGAGGGGGTTCGACCGCAGCTCGAGGAGTGTGTGCGCTGCGGCGAATCCGGCCAGGAAACACAACTTGTGGCCTTCGACCTGAACGAGGGCGGCGTGCTCTGCCGATCGTGTCGTTCAGGACAGTCAATCAGTGTGGGCGCACTCAACCTATTGCGCGACATTCTTGGCGGTCGACTGGCCGACGCGCTTGCTCAGGAAGAGTCGCCGATGACGCACGAAGTTTCGGACCTTGCGACCCGTGCGTTCGAATTTCACATCGAGCGACGGCTGAAGGCGATCGCGATGTTTGAAGCGCACTGAGGGGTCAGACGCTTCGGCCGAATCACAAGCCGAAGCCGAAGCACGCCAGGTGGGCTGTTGAGTTGAGATCAGGCGCCACAAATGTGCAGGGTGGGTCCGATGGTGCGCTCATAGACTTGGTGCCTATGCCGGCCACGGATCTTGATCAAATTGTCAGCCTCTGCAAACGACGCGGGTTCGTGTCCCAGTCAGCAGAGATCTACGGCGGATTCCGCTCGACCTACGACTACGGGCCGCTCGGCTCGCTGCTGTTGCGTAACGTGAAAGAAGCATGGATCCGGTCGATGGTGCAGCAGCGCGACGACGTGGTGCTGATCGACGCCGCCATTCTCGGACCGCCCCAGGTCTGGGAAGCATCTGGGCACCTCGGCAACTTCTCCGACCCGCTCGTCGATTGCACAAAGTGTAAAACGCGGCACCGTCTCGACAAGCTTGACGACCCGGAAACCTGCCCCGACTGCGGCGAGAAGAGCAGCTTCACCGAGGCCCGCGAGTTCAACTTGATGTTCAAGACCCAGGCCGGACCGGTCGAAGGTGCAGGCGCCGACGCCTATCTCCGCCCGGAGACCGCACAGGGCATGTTCACCAACTTTGCCAACGTGTTGCAGACAAGTCGCAAGAAGCCGCCGTTCGGTATCGCCCAGGTTGGCAAGAGCTTCCGCAACGAAATCACACCGCAGAACTGGATCTTCCGCACCCGTGAATTCGAGCAGATGGAGATGGAGTTTTTCGTTCCGCCGGAAGACAGTGATAAGTGGTACGAGTACTGGTGCAACGAGCGCCTCAACTGGTACATCGAGCACGGCATCCCCGAAGACATGGTCATGCTGCGCCCGCACGACGAAGACGAGCTATCGCACTATTCGACCGGCACGTCTGACGTCGAGTTTAAGTTCCCGTGGGGTTTCGACGAGCTTGAGGGCATTGCGAAGCGCACTGACTTCGACCTCAAGGCACACGCCGCTGCATCGGGCGAGAAGCTCGACTACTTCGACCCGCAGACGCAAGAGCGCTATGTGCCGTATGTGATCGAGCCAGCCGCCGGCGCTACTCGCACGATGGCGGCGTTCTTGCTTGCGGCGTACGACGAAGACGAAGTGAACGGCGAAGTACGTACTGTGCTTCGCCTCCACCCGCGGCTTGCTCCGTACAAGGTCGCCGTGCTGCCACTCAGCAAGAAAGACACGCTGACGCCGTTGGCCCACGAGGTCCGAAAGCTGCTCGCTGACCGCTACATGGTCGACTACGACGAGACCCAGAACATCGGCAAGCGGTACCGCCGTCAAGACGAAATCGGTACGCCGTTGGCGGTCACCGTCGACTTCGACTCACTCGACGATAACGCCGTCACCGTTCGCGATCGCGACACGATGGAACAGGTTCGGGTTCCGATCGACCAGCTGCTGGCAACGGTCGGCGAGAAGCTCGGCTTGTAGGGGCGGGCCGCTCGACATGGCTGTGACCTACCTCGACAAGATTCTTGATCGTCATCGCGAGATGGCCGCTGCTGACACGCGCCCGATCGATCAACTCATCGACGAAGCAACAGCCATGCCAGCGGTGCGCGGATTCCGTTCCGCCCTTGCCGGCACTGCTCAGCTCGGGGTGATCGCCGAGATCAAGCGTCGCTCGCCGTCGAAAGGCGACCTGAACATCGGCCTCGACCCGGCTGAATGGGCGAAGCTGTACGAGGCAGGAGGAGCGTCGTGCCTCTCGGTACTCACTGACGTCGAGAGCTTCGGCGGGTCGGTTGCTGACCTCCAAGCTGCTCGCAACGCCTGCACGCTTCCAGTGATCCGTAAAGACTTCACGGTCAGCGAACGCGACGTGCTCGACGCTCGGCTGATGGGCGCCGACTGCGTCCTGCTGATCGCCGCGGCCCTCAACCCAGTCGAATTGGCAGGCTTTCACGCGCTCGCCACACAGATCGGGCTCGACGTGTTGGTCGAGATCCACGACGAGGCCGAACTCGAGCACGCGCTGAAAGCCGAGGCGACTCTCGTCGGGGTGAACCAGCGCGACCTCGTCACCTTCCAGATCGATCACGAACGGGCCATCCGGATGGGCGGAGTGATTCCCCAGCATGCGATCAAGGTCGCCGAGTCGGGTGTTCGGGGCGGCGACGACGCTCGGATGCTCGAAGCCGCGGGTTACGACGCAGTGCTCGTCGGCGAAACACTCGTCACGAGTGTCGACCCGAAGCAGGCGCTCGCCGAACTCATCGGCTGAGCGGCAGGGTTGCGTCCCGAACGATCCGGAACCGTATTATCGGCGCATGCTGACACGGACGCTCGACATCAGTTCTGCGGACTTTCTCGACGGCACCGGTTGGGACATCAATCCGCAGGGCGCGTGCAAGGCCGAGGTGTGTGTGCCGTTGGCATCGCCCGAGTCTGGCTTTAATCTCACCTCGACTGCTCACCGGCTCGGTATGGCGATCGTGACCGACGAGTCCAGCGGCCTCACCGCGATCGGCCCCGAGTCGATCGGTGGCCATGCCCTGGTCACAGCGAAGGCCCCTGAGTTGGTGTTGAGCGATCTCGACGGCAACGAGTTCAGGTTGTCGTCGCTTCGAGGTCAAAAGGTCGTCATTGTCTCCTGGGCTCCGTATTGAGGTTGCTCATTCGATCTGCCAGGTTGGCAGACGCTCCGCGATGAACTCCACAATGACGGCCTCGAGATTGTCACCGTTTCTCTCGAACTGAGCGGCCCTGAAGCATCCCGTCGCTACATCGAGGCAGCGTCACCGGAACACCCATCGTTGCTCGATCCGACACACCAGATAGACACGCTCTTCGGCGTGGTCAACATCCCGAATGTCGTCTGGATCGACGAGACCGGCACGATTGTTCGTCCGCCAGAGCCGGGCTGGCCGGGAGGCCGGCAGGAGTTTCCGAAAGAGATGCTCGAAGGCATGCCCGACCTCGGTCGCGCTCACGGTGCACCTGACGAGCCCGAAGACGGTCCGGGAATGTGGGCAGTGCTTGGTTCAGGCCAGGACCGCATCTCGTACCCGGAGGCAATCCGCGACTGGGTAGCCAAGGGTGACGCGAGCGAATTCGTGATGTCGCCAGACGAAGTGGTTGCCCGGTCGGAGCCGCGCGATGCCGCCATGTCCAAGGGGGCTGCTCACTTCGAGTTGGCCAACCACCTGTGGCAAGCGGGTAACCGCGACGCTGCGATCGAGCATTTCAATGCCTCTCACCGGCTGCAACCCGACAACTGGACCTACAAGCGTCAGGCTTGGTCGCTGTTCGGCCAAGAACGCATCGGTGGCGACTACGGCCGTTTCGTGCAGGGCCCGGTCAAGGGCGAAGAGGACGCGTGGCCGTTCGACTCCGACTTCCGTTCAGAAGTCTCGTCGCGAGCGGTCGGCAGTTACTACCCAAAAACGATGTAGCAGACGACGTCGTGCCAGACACCACGGTGTCGTTCGATCACTTCAGTTCGCGTCGGCCGCCGGCGATCAGTGCACGCTGATACAGCCCGGCGGGCAGGCGTGATGCGATGTCGAAGAGAACGGCGTCGGGGCCAATGAGTGCTCGGCGACGGTTGCGTTCGACGGCCTTGAGGATCTGACGGGCGGCTTTCTCCGGAGTCGTGCGGGCGAGCTTGTCGAACTCTGTCGTGAAGTCGCTCGCATCGGCACCGACGTCGCGCACGCTGTCAGTCAGGCGGGCGTTGCGGGCAATGTTGGTCTTGATGCCACCCGGGTGGATCGTGGTCGTGGAAACCGGGGCACGCTCGATTTCCAGCTCAATGCGGAGTGCGTCGGTGAAGCCGCGAACAGCGAACTTCGCTGCGTTGTACGCAGCCTGACCAGGGATTGACACCAGCCCGAACACGCTCGAGATGTTGACGACGTGGCCGTGTTCAGGACCCGCTGTGCCGGCGGCGCGAAGATGCGGCAGGAACGCCTGGGTGCCGTGAACGACGCCCCAGAAGTTGATGTTCATCAACCATTCGAAATCGTCGATTGACGACCCTTCGAACGTGGCGCCGAGTGTTACGCCGGCATTGTTCACGATCATGTTCACGCCGTCGTGCTGGTCGGCGGAATCGTCAGCCCACGCGAACATCGCATCGCGGTCGGCAACGTCGAGATGCTGCGACGTGACCTTGACGGCATGGCCTTCACAGCGGCCAACGGTCTCGGCGAGGCCGGCATCGTCGACGTCGCTGAGTGCCAAGCCTGCGCCACGCTGCGCGAGATCGATCGCCAGTGCTCGCCCGATGCCTGAGCCGGCGCCGGTGATCGCTGCGGTCGTGCCACGAAAGTTCTTCATGGAATGAGTTTCGCGTACGAGGACCTCGTGGTGCCAGGCACCATGCCGGATTGTCGGGCTGATTTTTAAAGTGCCGCTGCGACGGGGCGCCGGTCGAGATGAATTCCGGCGATCATGCAGCGCACGCTGCCACCAGCGAGTTCGATGGTCGGGACGTCGAGGGGGAGCAACGTGCAGCTCCGGCTGATCACATCACGCTGTTCGTCACTGAGACTGGCGTGGGCTCGCTGAGACAGTGCCAGCACGCGTCCGTCTCGACCTCGGAGTTCGATGGCGTTGCCGGCAAAGTTGTTGATCTGCTCATAGGTCAGTCCGACAACCGCTCGGCCAGGCGATGTCAAGCGTTCGATTACTTCGCGTCGACGCTGGGCATCGGCGATCATGTCGAGGCCGACCATGACGAAATCGGTGGCGATCGTCATCATCACATTGGTGTGGTAGACCGGAACACCCGCCTCGTCAGTTGCATCGAAGGCCATTGGTTCGTAGCCGAAGTTGGTGCAGAACCGTTCCAGCGCGATCGGGTTCGCGCGGTTGGATCGGGCCGCGTAGGCCACCCGGGTGACGTGGTCGATGACCATGGCGCCGGTTCCTTCGAGGAAGACGTCGTCGTGTTCGAGCCCTGAGTAGTCAATGACGTCTTGGACGCGGAATTGCGATTTGAGCGTTTCGATGACGTCGACGCGACGCTCGGTCCGGCGGCTCGGCGAGTACATGGGATAGATAGCGACGTGGCCGCCCGAGTGTGTCGAGAACCAGTTGTTTGGGAAGACGCTGTCTGGCCGGGCGGTCTCGTGGTCGTCGAACAAATGGACGTCAACACCGACTGCCCGGAGCGCTTCGGCCGCTGTGGTGACTTCTCGCTGTCCGTCAGCAGCGATCTCGACGGCCGTTCTTCGGTCGTCGAGTGCTTGGAACGAGTTGTCGGCAGCGGTGTCAGGGTTGGGGGAGAAGTGATGGGGGCGGACCATCACCACGGCGCTTGGCGCCTGGATCATCACGCACCGCCAGACAGCACGGGGACCCGGGCGTCGGCGATGAGGCCGAAGAGGTTTTTCGGGTCGGAGGGGTCGGCGATCAGATCGACGAGTGCGTAAAAGTCGGTGCCGTCGACGGCGTCACGGAGGTATCGCAGCGCTGCGAAGTCCTCGATGGCGAAGCCGACTGAGTCGAAAATCGTGATCTGGTCTGGGGAGGTGCGGCCGGCAGCTTCGCCGATGAAGACCTTCCACAGTTCGGTGATCGGGAAGTCGGCGGGCATCTGCTGGATCTCGCCCTCGACCCATGTCTGGTCGGGGAACTCGACGAAGACGTCGCCCATGGTGAGGATCCGAGCATCGAGTTCGGTTTTGCCGGGGCAGTCGCCGCCGATGGCGTTGATGTGCATTCCCGGCTCGATCATGTCGGCGGTGAGGACGGTGGCGCTTGCCTTGTCGGCGGTGCACGTGGTGACGATGTCGGCGCCGCGCACTGCGTCGTGGGCGCTCGATGCGACGGACACGTCGAAACCGAGCGGCTCGGCGTTACGAACGAATTTCTCCATCGCTGCGCGGTCGGTATCCCAGACCCGCACAGAGTTGATGCCGAGCGCTGCACGCATTGCGAGCGCTTGGAATTCGGACTGCGTGCCATTGCCGATCAGCGCGATTGTCGCACTGTCTGGTCGTGCGAGACGCTTTGCCACCATGGCCGACGTGGCAGCGGTGCGGAGGGCGGTGAGCACGGTCATCTCCGACCAGAAGGTCGGGTAGCCGGTCGCCACATCAGCGAGTACGCCGAACGCGGTGACGGTCTGATGGCCGGTGGCGGGGTTTGACGGGTGGCCGTTCACGTACTTGAAGCCGTATTCTTCGCCATCGCTCGTCGGCATCAACTCGATCACTCCGACATCGGAGTGGCTGCCGAGACGAGCGCACTTGTCGAACACGGGCCAGCGCCGGAAGTCAGCCTCGATGTAGTCGATCATGCCGAGCATGATGTTCTCGACACCCTGCTGTGCGGCCCAGCGAGTGATGTTCTTGACATCTACGAATCGAACAGCAGTCTCGGTCATCAGTTCATGGTACGACTGTGCAATGTGTAGCAGCAATGAGAATAATGCGACAATCTGGCTACTGCTGTGTACACAATGCTCGCCTGTATGTAGCATTGTGGTTATGCAGGAGCTGGACGAACTCGATCAACAGCTGATCTCGGCGCTGCGCGCCGATGGGCGAGAGGCCGTGACGACGCTCGCTCGCCGGCTCGGCGTGACCCGGGCAACGATCAACAGCCGGCTCGATCGACTCCAGGAGTCGGGCACGGTGCTCGGCTTCACCGTCCGTGTCCGCGAAGACCATGACCCGCAGTCTGTTCGGGCCGTGTCGCTCATCGAAGTTGAAGGTCGGACGACCGAGGATGTCATTAAGCGACTCCGTGGCATCCCTGAGTTGCAGACACTCCATACGACGAACGGCGGTTGGGACCTCGTTGCTGAGATTCGCACGAACTCGCTGGCCAGCTTCGACCGCGTCCTCGTCCAGATTCGGTCAGTTGAAGGCGTCGTGAACAGCGAGACCAGCCTGCTCCTCACCAGCGTCCTGAGGTAAGCGCCGCGCCCAGCATCTCGCGCTCTGACTTGTCACGCTCCGGTCAGACCAAAGTGGGGCAGCGTTACTGGGAGTTCCAGAGTTCGAGGCCGTGCTCGATGCGCTTGATCGTGGTTTCGAGCACGGCGATGCGGGCCCACTTCTTTTGGTTCCCTGCAACCAGATTCCACGGAGCGGCGGCGTGGTCGGTGCGCTCGAACATGTCCTCGGCGGCCTCGTCGTAGAGGTCGCGCTTCTCGCGATTTCGCCAGTCTTCGTCCGTGAGCTTCCACTTCCTGAGCGGGTCTTCTTTGCGGCTGTTGAACCGCTCGAGTTGTTCGTCGGGACTGACATGCATCCAGAACTTGACGATGATGGTTCCTTCGACCGCGAGGCCGCGCTCAAAGCTGACGATCTCGTCGTAAGCCCGGGTCCACTCCTGAACGGTCGCAAATTCTTCGACCCGTTCGACGAGGACACGGCCGTACCAGCTGCGGTCGAACACGCACATGCCGCCTCGGCCCGGGACCTTGCTCCAGAACCGCCAGAGGAAGTGGTGGCGAAGCTCGCGTGAACTCGGTGCGGCATAGCTGTACACGCTGTAATGCCGGGGGTCGAGCGGCTGGACGAGCCGTTTGATGGCTCCACCCTTGCCACCAGCATCGGAACCCTCAAGCACGACGAGGAGGCCGGGGCCCAGGTTGCCACCGTTGGTTTGCCCACCGAGGTGCAGCCGGAGTTCTTCGAAGCGTCGCTGGCCAGCAGCCAGCCGTTCCTCGTACTCATCTTTTTGGAGCGAAGCAGAGAGGTCGATCTGGTCCAGGCGTGTCATTCGTTGAGACTGCCACGAAACAGATACCCACGCACGGGTGCTGGTGCAAGTACCGTTCAAGATCTCATGTTCGTGAAGATCTGCGGTATCACCAACGAAGACGACGCACTGCTGTCGGTAGCCCTGGGTGCTGACGCTGTCGGCTTCATCTTCGCTCCGTCGACACGCCAGGTTGCGCCGCAGAAGGTCTACGACATCACCCGACGGCTGCCGCCCGAGATCTTGACCGTCGGGGTGTTCCGCAACGAGCACCCGTCGCGTGTCATCGAGATTGCCCACAAGGCCGGAGTCAAGGCCATTCAACTGCACGGCCGTGAGACTCCAGCCCAAACCAAAGAGATCGCTGGCCATTTCCGTTGGGTGATCAAAGCGTTCGCATCCGATGACGAGAACCTTCCCATTGCCGATCGATACGGCACCGACATGATCCTGCTCGATGCGCCGAGCCCGGGGAGCGGCAAGGTGTTCGACTGGTCGATCGCTGGCGAAGCACCCGACTCGATGAAGCTGATTCTCGCTGGCGGCCTCACCCCCGAGAACGTCGGGAGCGCCGTCGAGGAAGTGCGGCCGTGGGGCGTCGATGTCGTCAGCGGCGTCGAAAAGGAACCAGGCAGGAAAGACCCGATGAAGGTCAAGCGGTTCATTGAGAATGCCAAGGAACATGCCGTCGAGCAGTACCGCGGCGACGACAACATTCCGTATGACTGGGACTTCGAGTAGCCGCTACGGCCCGACGGGCTGAGATTGTCTCGCCGGTCTTTTTATCGATCGCCATGATCTCCGTCGACCATGGTTGCTCCGAACTTCTCGGAAAACGACGCTCGGACGGAGCGACTCACCAAATGGGAGGTCGGGCTGCTGCGAGCCCGTCACGGCAGAATCCGGGCTCACTTGGTGGGCGACTGCAGCGGAACGCCGTCGAATCTGTTGATTGTGGCGAACGACTCGACTGGCTCACGGTTGAGTCGCGTCGGCTGCCGGACAGGATGACCGAGGAAGATTGTCGCAACGAGTGCGTGGTCTTTGGGGAGGCCGAGGAGGCCGGCAGCTTCAGGTTCGCAACGACTGAGGAAGGTGGTCATGACGCCCCCGAGGCCGTGATGCCGGGCCGACAACATGAGGTTCCAGCAGAACGGATAGATCGACCCGCCTCCGGTCATCGGCGGCCGATCAAGGTCGGCGTCCATCATTGCGATCTTGCTGAGATCGGCAGCGATAGCCAGCACCACCGGGACGGAATCGATGTTGTCGAGGAGTTCGTTGGGTTTGTCTGGCGTGATCCTGTCTGGCGTCTCGTATCCCACCACGGTGTATGGCTGACCGCCTGCCATTCGGATCTCGAGGTATTCGTCCCACACGGGCTGCATCAGCTCGGCGAGGCCACGTCGCAGCGGTCGGTCCTCAACGACAGCAACGCGCCACGGCTGACCGTTGCCACCAGAGGGAGCGAACCGGGCGTCGTCGAGGATCGCAGCCACGGTGTCGAGCCCGACCGGATCGTTCTTGAATGAGCGAACGGTGCCGTTGGTGCGTAGAGCGTACTGCAGATCCATGGTCGTGAACCTAGGGCGTGTTGACGGCATCAGGTGAAAAACGTGTGGACGATGTCAGGTGTTGGGTCGGTGTTTAACCCAGTGGACGCTGCCCCGCTGGCAGACTGTACGGGTGTATGACTACATCATCGTCGGTGGCGGCTCTGCGGGTTGTGCGCTGGCCAATCGTTTGAGTGCCGATCCTTCCAACGAAGTCCTCGTGATCGAGGCAGGTCGCCGCGACTGGAAGTGGGATGTCTTCATCCACATGCCAGCAGCGCTGGCGTTCCCGATCGGGAGTCGCTTTTACGACTGGAAGTATGAGTCAGAGCCCGAGCCGTTTATGGATGGTCGAAAGGTGTACCACGCTCGTGGCAAGGTCCTCGGCGGATCCTCAAGCATCAACGGAATGATTTTTCAGCGGGGCAACCCGATGGACTACGACAAGTGGGGCGCCCTGCCCGGCTTGGAGAATTGGGATTGGGCGCACTGCCTGCCGTACTTCAAGCGGATGGAAAACTGCCTGGCCGGCGAGGAGCAGGCACACCCAGGGCTGCGCGGCGATGGCGGGCCGCTCAAATTGGAGCGCGGCCCGGCGAAGAACGCATTGTTCGACGCATGGCTCAAGGCGGGTGTCGAAGCAGGTTTCAACCGCACTGACGATGTCAACGGCTATCGCCAGGAGGGCTTTGCACCGTTCGACAAGAACGTGTCGCACGGCCGTCGACTCAGTGCCGCCCGGGCCTATCTGCATCCGGTGCTTGACAGGCCGAACCTGACGCTGATGACGCGTGCGCAAGTCAGCAAAGTCAACTTCGACGGCAACCGGGCCACTGGCGTCGACGTCGAAGTCGGCCTGCGCAAGAAGCAGCAGACGATCGATGGCAAGGAAGTCATTCTCTGCGGCGGTGCCTTCAACAGCCCGCAGTTACTGCAACTCTCGGGTGTTGGTGATCGCGAGCATCTCGAATCACTCGGTATTCCCGTCGTGGCGCACGTCCCGGGCGTGGGGGAAAACCTACAGGATCACCTCGAGGTGTACATCCAGTACGAGTCGAAGTTGCCGGTGTCGATCCAACCGCACCTGGCGCACTGGAAGAAGCCGTGGATCGGCCTGCAGTGGCTGTTCCGCAGGGGGCCAGGAGCGTCGAACCACTTCGAGGCCGGTGCTTTCGTGAAGAGCAACCCGACTGAGTCGTATCCGAACCTGATGTTCCATTTTCTGCCGATCGCGATCCGTTACGACGGATCGTCGCCAAGCAGGCCTGACGGCAGCAATGCCAAGATCAAGCATGGCTACCAGGTGCACGTGGGGCCGATGTACTCCGACGCTCGCGGCACGGTGAAGATCACGACGCGCGATCCGCGCCAGCATCCAGCGGTGCAGTTCAACTACCTCAGTACCGAGCAAGATCGCCGCGAGTGGATCGAGGCAGTGCGCACTGCCCGTAAAATTTTGACGCAGCCAGCATTCGAGCCGATGAACGCCGGCGAAATCTCACCGGGCCCTTCCATCGAAACTGATCAAGAGATCATGGACTGGGTCGCCAAAGACTCTGAGACTGCGTTGCATCCCTCGTGCACAACCAAGATTGGCGGTGCCGATGACCCGATGGCGGTGCTCGACCCGAACTCGATGAAAGTGTACGGCACCGAGGGCCTGCGGGTCGTCGACGCTGGTTGCATGCCCAACGTCAGCAACGGCAACACCTATGCACCGACGATGATGATCGCCGAGAAGGCTGCCGACTTAATCCTTGGCAACGATCCGCTACCGCCGGACCACACCGAGGTATACCGCGGTGCGGCCATCGAAGGCGGGCGTCGATGACAGAACTGGCGACCCAGTCGGCAGCATCGTCTGAGCGTTCTTCTGGAGCACGGCAGCCGAACATTTTGCTGATTATGGCTGATCAGCTGTCCGCGCCGTTTCTCTCTATTTACGGCGGCCCGGCCATCACGCCGAACATCGATCGGCTTGCTGCGCAGGGCACGACGTTCACCAGTGCCTATAGCAACAGCCCGCTGTGCGCGCCCGCTCGTTTCGCAATGATGAGCGGCCAGCTCAACAGCAGAATCGGTGCGTATGACAATGCATCGGAGTTCGCGTCGAGCATTCCGACCTTTGCCCACCACCTTCGATCTGCTGGCTATCAGACGTCGCTTGTCGGCAAGATGCACTTCGTCGGTGCGGACCAACTGCACGGCTATGAAGAGCGGCTGACCACCGATATTTATCCGGCCGACTTTGGGTGGACGCCGAATTGGGGCGATGTTGACGGCCGCTTCGACTGGTGGTTTCACAACATGGACTCGGTCGTGCACGCTGGTATTGCTGACGTGTCCAATCAGCTCGACTACGACGACGACGTTGCGCATCACAGCATCCGTAAGCTGCGCGACCTTGCCCGGACCGCCGACAAGCGCCCGTGGATGATGACGGCGTCGTTCACGCATCCGCACGATCCGTACATCGCTCGGCAGCAGTTTTGGGATCTCTATGATCACGATTCGATTCTGATGCCGTCGGTCGACCCGATCTGCGATGACGAGAACGACCCGCACAGCCGACGGCTGCGCCACGTGATCGCGGCCGACACCACTGAGATCAGCGACGGTCAGATCCGCAACGCGCGCCACGCGTACCTGGCCAACATCAGTTTCGTTGATCACCACATCGGTGAAATGCTCGACACGCTCGACCGGCACGGTATGGCTGACAACACGGTCGTGATCTTCACGGGCGACCACGGCGACATGCTCGGTGAGCGCGGCCTCTGGTACAAGATGAGTTTTTTTGAACACAGCGCTCGGATCCCGTTGATCGTCCGTCAACCGGGCGGGGTGGGCGGTGAACGTATCGACGAGCACGTCGGCCTGCTCGACATTGCCCCGACGATGCTCGATCTCGCCGGTATCGATGTGCCCGCAACGATGGATGGCCGCAGCGTGCTCGACGGTGGCGTCGACAAAACGGTTGTCGGGGAGTATCTGGGCGAAGGTGCTGTGGCGCCGATCTTCATGATCCGCCGAGGTGATTGGAAGTTCGTGTCGTCGCTCGCCGACCCGCCGCAACTCTTTAATGTGGCTGCGGATCCGTCCGAGCTGAGCAACTTGGCAGCCGACCCCGAGCACGCCGTGGTCGCTGCTGCGTTCGCAGCGGAAGTGGCCGATCGTTGGGACGCACCTGCGATTGACGCCGCAGTCCGGTCGAACCAGGTGGCCCGGGCGACGGTTGACCGGGCATTACGCCAGGGCCGGTTCGAGGCCTGGGACTACGTGCCACAGAGCAATGCACTCAACCAGTACATGCGCAACCACCTCGACCTCAACGACGTCGAATCCAGCCGCCGCGCCTGACCAGGGTTGCCGCCAGCTGAGGTGGCCTTCGCCGGTACGAGATTGAAGTCGGGAGCACGCCGGTTCGGCTGCCGAACGGGCTGACACGGATCGATGCCCAGGCGAGCACTCAAGCGGGCGAGTACCAACCCACCAACATTGGATTCAGACGTCTTCTCTTGGACCGGGGTTCATTTTGAGCGGAGGTCGGTCATCGAAACCGCATCTTCAGCTTGGAAGTTGCGGGCTGGTGTGCTCTGGCCGGTCAGCCAGAGCCAGGCCAAATTTCTCGAGAAAATTGTTGCCAGCACAGCGCGCTGAGCGATGCGTGGCGGGGTCGTTAAGACGCCGACGTAGCGGTCTGTGATTGCCCACGGCTTTGTCGACTCGCCGAACATCTTCGGGTTCCCTAACGAAGTGTTCGAAGCTGCAGCAGCAGACCCGACGGCACCACCGTCCTACCCGGCGGCGCCCGAGAACCCGACTGGGCCGAACCACTGCCGAGTATCGACATCTTGTGGGAGCAGGTCGGCGACACGGTCGACTTCGGCGGCCCAGCCATGACGATCTGGCCCGACTGCTCCGCTACCGCTTAAAGAAGTGGCGCAGTGCGCTCTGGTAGCACGCGGTGAGCCAGGCGAGCGATCCGCCGAGAAAGAACAGCGCCATGATCCAACGGAACATCATCTCGCCGCTGAAGTTGCTGACCACCTGGACGGCTCCGGCGATCATCGACGCGACGAACACGATGACGCCGATCAACCAGATCACCCCGACTGCTCGGTTGTGCCCGGTCATCGACGCCATGAAGAACTGCTTGGCCAAGAACTGCTTGGCTGGATCAGCCCTGCGACTTTTGGCGGATGATGTTGAGTGCCGAACCGGCCTTGAACCATTCGACCTGCTCGGGGCTGAACGTGTGGTCGCACTCGAACGGCACGATTGAACCATCAGGCTTGACAATCTCGCACTGCACCTTCTCGCCAGGAACCGGCGGCAGGGTGACCACGTTGATGCGATCGTTTTCGTTGATCTTGTCGTAGTCGGCCGGATCGGCGAACGTGAGTGGGACCATGCCTTGCTTCTTCAGGTTGGTCTCGTGGATGCGAGCGAAGCTGCGTGCAATGGCGACGAGGCCCATGCGGAAGCGGGGCTCCATGGCGGCGTGCTCACGGCTTGAGCCTTCGCCCATGTTCTCGTCACCGATGACGATCCACGCCTGATCGACTTCGTGGTATTCCTTGGCGATCTGCGGGAAGCGCTGCGTCTCGCCCGTGAGTTGGTTTTTGCCGAACCCGACCTCGTAGGCCGTGCCGCCTTCTTGGGCGTATGCATTGACGGCCCCGAGGTAAAGATTGCCCGAGATGTTCTCGAGGTGGCCGCGGTACTTGAGCCACGGGCCGGCCATCGAGATGTGGTCGGTAGTGAACTTACCTTGGGCCTTCACGAGCACCGGAAGGCCGTTGTAACGATCGAGCGAAACAGGTTCGAACGGCTCGAGGAGTTGCAGGCGGTCGGACGTGGGGCTCACTGCGATCGGGATGTCGTGGCCGTCTTGCGGGGGAGCGGTGAACGTGTCTTCGCCCGGGTCATAACCGGCGTCGGGTAGCACCTGGCCGACCGGTGCGTCGAGTGAGACCTCGGTGCCGTCGGGCGCAGTGATCGTGTCGGTGGTCGGATCAAAGTCGAGACGACCGGCCAGTGCAATGGCCATCACCGTGTCGGGTGAGGTGACAAAAGCCAGCGTGTTCGCTGAGCCGTCGTTGCGCTTCGGGAAGTTGCGGTTGTACGAGGTGACGATCGTGTTGGACTGGTTGAGAACCGACTCGGGGCGGCTCCACTGGCCGATGCACGGGCCGCAGGCGTTGGCCAGGACGGTTGCGCCGATGGCTTCGAGGTCGGCCAGGAGGCCGTCACGCTCGATGGTGGCTCGGGTCTGCTCGGAGCCCGGCGTGATCATCAAGTCGATCTTGGTCGTGAGGCCCCTTGCCGCTGCCTGGCGTGCAATCGACGCAGCGCGGGTGATGTCTTCGTACGAGGAGTTGGTGCACGAACCAATCAGTGCTGCTGAGGGCACGAGCGGCCAATCGTTGGCACGGGCGGCTGCGCCGACGCCGGCACCGACCGTGTGTGCGAGATCGGGGGTGTGCGGGCCGTTAATCAGCGGCCTGAGGTCGTCGAGGTTGATCTCGATGATCTGGTCGTAAAAGGCACCGTCGTCGGCGCGGAGGTGGTCAATGACCTTGTCGGCGGCATCGGCGATTGCTTCACGCCCGGTGGCCTTGAGGTACTGACCCATGTTGGCGTCGTAGCCGAACAAGGAAGTGGTGGCGCCGATCTCGGCACCCATGTTGCAGATCGTGCCCTTGCCGGTGGCCGAGATCGAGTCGGCGCCAGCGCCGAAGTACTCGACGATGGCACCGGTGCCGCCCTTGACGGTGAGCTGGCGAGCGACTTCGAGGATGACGTCCTTCGGGCTACTCCAGTCGGAGAGGTTGCCAGTGAGCTTGACGCCGATGACCTTCGGCCATTTGACGTTCCACGCAAAGCCAGTCATGACGTCGACAGCGTCAGCGCCGCCGACACCGATGGCGACCATGCCGAGGCCGCCGGCGTTCGGGGTGTGGCTGTCGGTCCCAATCATCATGCCGCCCGGGAACGCGTAGTTCTCGAGGACAACCTGGTGGATAATGCCCGAGCCAGGCCCCCAGAATCCGATGCCGTAGTTGGCGCTGACCGACTTCAGGAAGTCGTATACCTCGGCGTTGGTGTCGATCGCGACACCGAGGTCGATTTTGGCGCCGACCTTGGCCTGGATGAGATGGTCGCAGTGGACGGTTGACGGCACGGCAACTTCGCGAAGCCCGGCGGTCATGAACTGAAGAAGTGCCATCTGGGCCGTTGCGTCCTGCATTGCGACCCGGTCAGGATGGAAGTCGGCGTAGCTGTCACCGCGCTCGAGTTCTTGGTTCGCCGGGTCGGCGAGGTGGTTGATGAGAATCTTCTCAGTCAGCGTCAGCGGACGATTCAGACGTTCGCGGCCGATCTGGACATTGCCCGGGAGGGCGGCGTAGACACGCTCGACGAGTTCGATGGGGGTCACGGAAGCCATAAGTTCGACCATAGCAGACAAGTTGTAGACAAGTGAGTGCCGGTCGTCATAGGGTGCAGTCATGAATGACAACTCGGCGGTCAGTTCGGAGTGGGTCGGTATCGATCATGTGCAGTTCGCGGCGCCGGTCGGTGGCGAGGCTCCGTTCGGGAATCGAATCGAACTGATCCAGGTCGACGGCGACGGGACGAACTGATGGTGCGCCGAATTCGATACCAGGAGATCGCTGTGGAACTTCGTGAGCGGGCCAAAGCTGCACCCCCCGGCTCGATGCTCCCGTCCGAATCCGAGATGTCGAAGGAGTTCGTGGCGTCACGCGTCACGGTTCGTCGAGCACTGGAACTCGTTCGCGAAGACGGGATAATTGCAGCCAGGCAGGGATTCGGGTGGTTTGTCGCCATCGAACCGGTCCGCCAGCGCCTCGAGTCACTCGGAACCATCGAGTCGCAGGTCGAGGGTGTTGGAAAGGTCAGCGAACGCAAGGTGATCGAGTTCGCATTCGAGCAACCTCCGGCGCGAGTCCGTAAGTTCCTGAAGACTGACCAGGTGCTGTGCGTCAAGCGCGTCAACCTGGCCGACGGCGAGCCCTTCGCCGTCGTCACGGTGTGGTGTCCAGCCGACCTCGCCGTTCATCTGTCGCGCCAAGATGTGGAGCAACGGCCGTTTTACGAACTCCTCGACATTGAGCTCCGCGGTGCCACTCAGACCATCGGCGCTGATTCGGCGGAGCCGGCCGATGCGAAGTTGCTCGGTATCCCGATCGGATCGCCGCTTCTGCGCTGCCAGCGCGTCACGACGAACCGTCAGGGCGAACCGATCCTCGTCAGCGAACATCTCTTCCCCGCGCACCGCACCGAGTTCGTCGTCGATCTGCCATTGGCAGAGCCAAGCATGACTCCGTCAGGCTTGCGCCTGGTCGACTGAGGTCGACGGCGATGCGGAGTACTCGGGCTTCGCCCTGCTGTTCGGCGGGGCGCTTCTTGCGCCTACGATCCGACACATGGGAATGATCAAGACGTTCCGATCAGTCGTCCAGTTCGATTCGATCACGCTCGACCCGGTCGAACGCCGTTTGAAGAAGGCGGCATGTATCGAGGATTATCGCAAAATCGCCAAGCGGCGCCTGCCGTTCGGGGTCTTCGATTACATCGACGGCGGGGCCGAAGACGAGCGGACGTTGGCCAGCAACACGGCGACATTCGGAGACATTGAGTTCAAGCCTCGCGTTCTTCGCGACGTGAGCAACATCGATACGTCGACGACGATCTTTGGACGGCCATCGTCGATGCCGCTGATCTTGGCGCCGACGGGATTTACGCGGATCGCGCACTCTCAAGGCGAACTCGCCGTCGCTCGCGCCGCGGCCAGCTTTGGTATTCCGTGGTCGCTCTCGACCATGGGGACGCGTTCGATCGAAGAGGTCGCCGCAGTCAGCGACGGCGAGAAGTGGTTTCAGGTCTACACCTGGAAGGACCGCGGCCTCGTCAAGGATCTCATCGGTCGGGCGAAGGAATCCGGTTTCACGGCGATCTGGCTGACCGTCGACACGGCAGTTCTCGGCCGGCGTGAACGGGACGTGCGCCGCGGCATGACGTTGCCGCCGAAGATCGGCCTCGGCACGTTGATCGACGGAGCAATCCATCCATCGTGGACGCTCGACTTCCTCCGAAACGATCCGATCACGTTCGCCAATGTCGTCGGCAAAAACGATGAAGACGGCAGCACTGCGGTGTCGCTCGCTGACCATGTCGCCCGGCAGTTCGATCAAGCATTGTCGTGGGACGACATCGATTGGCTGCGTTCTGTGTGGGGCGGCCCGATCGTGCTGAAGGGCATCCAGACGGTCGCTGACGCAAAGCAGGCGATCGAAGCAGGCGTCGAAGGGATCGGGTTGTCGAATCATGGCGGCCGTCAACTCGATGATGCGCCGGCGCCAATCTCGCTTGTCGAGCCTGTCCGCCAAGAGATCGGTGACGCCGGGACCATCATTTGTGACGGCGGTGTGCGCCGGGGGAGCGACATCGTGAAGGCGCTCGCGCTCGGTGCTGACGCTGTCTCGCTCGGTCGACCGTACTTCTACGCACTCGCCGCTGGCGGCCAACGCGGTGTCGAGCACATGCTCGACTTCATGCGGTCTGGGCTGGAGCGCACGATGGCGCTCAGCGGTGTCCGTTCTCTCGCCGAGATTGATCGAGACCTCGTTCGCTGGAAGCGTTAGATCAGCCGACCAGCAGAGCCAAAATGGTGCGGGGCGAAACTGATGCATCGACAAAAAGGTAGGCAAAAAGGTAGGACAAAGAAGTAGATCGATGTGCCTTCAGCGAGGGGCACCGGCAAGGTGAGCTGTGTTCCGGTCCCGCCGGGCTTCGTTTTTGACGGTGCGACAGCGCGACAATGCAGGCATGTCTGATCGCGTCTCTCTCACCATCGATAACGGCATTGCCGATGTTCGTCTCACCCGTGCTGACAAGCGCAACGCACTCGACAGCGAAATGTTTCGCGCCATAGCTGAAGCGGGCGAACGCCTCAAGACCGAACCAGGCGTTCGGTGCGTCGTGCTCTCTGGCGAGGGCAAGTCGTTCTGCGCTGGCCTCGACATGGGCTCGATGCAGCAGCTGGCTGGCGCACCGCCAGCCGATGGCGAAGAGCAGACCAACGCTGGCGACATCGACAGCGGACGAATCACTCATCTGGGTCAGCAGATCTGCTGGGTCTGGCAAGAGTTGCCGATGCCGGTTATCTCGGCTGTCCACGGGCACGCACTCGGCGGAGGGATCCAGTTGGCGCTCGGGACCGATATTCGGTTTGTCCATCCGGAAACCAAGATGTCGGTCCGCGAGACGTACTGGGGGCTTGTGCCTGACATGGCCGGCACCTTCATGCTCGGCAAACTTGTTCGTCCTGACATCGCTAAGGAGCTCACGTTCACGGCGCGAATCTTCTCGGGCACCGAAGCGTACGAAATGGGCATGGTCACCCATTTGACCGAGACTCCGTACGAGGACGCAATGGCGCTCGCAGTCGAGATTGCCGGGATCAGCCCAAGTGCGGTGCGCGCCTCCAAGGAACTGATCAATCACATGGCAGTCGATGGAGCGGCCGAGCAATTCGCCGAAGAGCGTCGTTTGATCAAGACGCAGATCGGAACGCCGAATCAGATCGAGTCGGTGATGGCCAGCTTTGAGAATCGCTCGCCGCAGTTCGTTGACGCCTGAACCATTTCGAAACCGCGTGGCGACCAGGCTCGGGGTGGCGTCCTCACGGCGGTGATGCCCCGTTTCTGGCCGTGACGTTCTCTGTCGGTGTCCTCGGCGCGTTCATCACCTGGGGGAGCGGACCGCCCTGGCGTCGGTGCCAGTGTCGTTGTTCAACCGTCGGTGGGGCTGACAGCACCAGGATCACAACCGAACGATCCGGGGGAGGCGGGGAATGACCGTCTACACTGTATTTCCCCCCCGCTTGAGCCAACGCTGTCTCGAGCATCTCGCAGCCGAACAATCGACCTCGTGGATGTGACATGCAGAAGCCCCCTGGCCCCATTGGACTGTACGACCCCCGGCAGGAACACGATTCCTGTGGTGTGTCTTTTGTTGCCAACTTGAAAGGTGTCCGCTCGAACGAGCTCGTCGTCACTGGCCTGAAGGCGTTGACCAATCTCGAACACCGAGGTGCGACCGGCGCTGAGCCAGATTCCGGCGATGGCGCAGGCATTCTCCTGCAGATTCCGGATCGTTTCTTTCAGGAGATCACCGACTTTGATCTGCCGGAGGCGGGCGCGTACGCAGCTGGCGTCGCCTTCTTGCCAGCCGATGGTGGCAACGCCGCCAAGGCAATGACTGCGATTGAGGCGAGCGTCGCCGAGGCCGGTCTGCAGGTTCTCGGTTGGCGTGATCTGCCGACGAGCCCGGATTGCCTTGGCAAGACCGCTCGCGCTGCGATGCCAACCTTTAAGCAGCTGTTCGTCTCGGATCCAGACGGCAGCACGGGCATCGACCTTGACCGTAAGGCGTTCGTCGCCCGCAAAACATCACGCCGTGAACTCGTGGGCGATCTCGACAGCTACTTCTCGTCGCTGTCGAGCCGCACCATCGTCTACAAGGGCATGCTCACGACGCCGCAGCTGAGCGAGTTTTTCCCCGACCTCGGCGACCCGCGAGTCGAGTCGGCACTGCTGCTCGTCCATAGCCGCTTCTCCACCAACACGTTCCCGTCGTGGCCGCTTGCGCACCCATACCGATTCGTTGCTCACAATGGTGAGATCAACACCGTGCAGGGCAACCAGAACTGGATGCAGGCCCGCGAAGCCATGCTCGAGAGCCCGTTGCTGCCGGGTATCGACCGCGCCTTCCCGATTTGTACGCCCGGATCGTCTGACACGGCTCGCTTCGACGAGGTGCTCGAACTCCTCCACCTCGGTGGCTATCCGATTCACCATGCCATTCTGATGATGATCCCGGAGGCGTGGGAGAAGAACGAGACGATGTCCCAGGAGCAGCGCGACTTTTATCGTTTCCACGCGGCGATGATGGAACCGTGGGACGGGCCGGCTTCGGTCACGTTCACCGATGGTGAAATGATCGGCGCCGTTCTCGACCGGAACGGTCTACGGCCAAGTCGTTACTGGGTGACCGACGATGACCTTGTCGTGATGGCGTCAGAAGTTGGAGTGATCGACATCGCTCCGGAACGCATTGTGGCCAAGGGCCGCCTGCAGCCCGGAAAAATGTTCCTGATCGACACCAAGGAAGGTCGGATCATCGGCGACGAAGAGATCAAGACCGACCTTGCTGCTCAACATCCCTACGGCGAATGGCTTGCATCGGGTATGACGAGCCTGTCGGACCTCCCGAGTCGTGAGCACGTCGTCTTCAGCCACGACAGCGTGTTGCGGCGGCAGCAGATGTTCGGTTATACGCACGAAGAGCTCAAGATCCTGATCACTCCGATGGCTGCCAATGCCTACGAGGCACTTGGCTCAATGGGTACCGACACGCCGCTCGCCGTGCTGTCAGAACGACCTCGGCTGTTGTTCGACTACTTCAAGCAGCTGTTTGCTCAGGTCACCAACCCGCCGCTCGACGCGATCCGCGAGGAAGTGGTCACCGCGGTGTCGTCATCGGTCGGCCCCGAAGCAAACCTGCTTGCACCGGGCCCGGACAGCTGTAAGCAGCTGTCGCTCCCGAACCCGATCATCAACAACGACGAGTTGGCCAAGATTATCCACATCAATGACGAGGGCAACCACGACGGGTTGCAGGCCAAAGTGCTGAGCGGCCTCTACCGCGTCGCCGATGGCGGACCGGGCCTCGCCTCGGTCCTCGATCGTCTCTGCGCCGAAGCCTCGAGTGCCATCGACGCTGGCGTGCGGGTGCTCGTGCTGTCGGACCGCAACGCCGACACCGTTGACGCTCCGATTCCGTCGCTCCTACTCACCGCTGCGGTGCACCATCACTTGGTGCGCACCAAGCAACGCACGATGGTTGGCCTGATCGTCGAAGCGGGCGACGCCCGCGAAGTGCATCACATGGCACTCCTCATCGGCTACGGCGCCGGTGCAATCAACCCGTATCTCGCGTTTGAATCGATCGAAGACCTGATCGCCGAGGGCATGCACGGCCTTGACGGCCTCGACCCGCACCAGGCCATCAACAACTACATCCTCGCCTGTAACAAGGGTGTGTTGAAGATCATGTCCAAGATGGGTGTGTCGACGGTTGCGTCCTACACGGGAGCGCAGATCTTCGAGGCAATCGGGCTGGGCCAGGACCTGATTGACGCCTACTTCACCAACACGATCAGCCAGCTCGGCGGCATCGGCATCAACGAGGTGGCGGCCGAGGTGGCGGCTCGTCACAAGATGGCGAACCCCGCTCGGCCGGAAGACCGCGCTCACCGCAAGCTCGAACTCGGTGGCGAATACCAGTGGCGCCGCGAAGGTGAGCAGCACCTGTTCAACCCGGAAACAGTCTTCAAGTTGCAGCACGCCACTCGTGCGAAGCGCTACGACATTTTCAAGGAGTACACCGCAAAGGTCGACGACCAGTCGAAGAAGTTGATGACGCTGCGCGGGCTGTTCCAGTTTGCGGATCGTCCGTCGATCGACATCAGCGAGGTCGAGTCAATCGACGAGGTTGTCAAGCGCTTCTCTACCGGGGCGATGAGCTACGGCTCGATCAGCGCCGAGGCACACGAGACGCTCGCTGTCGCCATGAACCAAATCGGCGCCAAATCGAACACCGGCGAAGGCGGCGAAGATTCGGACCGTCTCTTTGACCCCGAGCGTCGATCGTCAATCAAGCAGGTTGCGTCCGGTCGATTTGGTGTCACGGCCGAATACCTGACGAACGCCGACGACATCCAGATCAAGATGGCCCAGGGCGCCAAGCCCGGCGAGGGCGGCCAGTTACCCGGACACAAAGTCTGGCCATGGATTGCCAAAACGCGTTACTCCACGCCGGGTGTCGGGCTGATCAGTCCGCCGCCGCACCATGACATCTACTCAATCGAGGATCTGAAGCAGCTGATCCACGACCTGAAGAACGCCAACCCTTCAGCCCGTATCCACGTCAAACTCGTTGCCGAAGCAGGCGTCGGCACGGTCGCTGCCGGCGTGTCGAAAGCGAAGGCTGACGTCGTGCTCATTTCGGGCCACGACGGCGGCACCGGTGCTAGCCCGCTCACCTCGCTGAAACATGCTGGCGGGCCGTGGGAGCTCGGTCTGGCCCAGACACAGCAGACGTTGATGCTCAACGGCCTGCGCGATCGCATCGTTGTGCAGACAGACGGCCAGCTGAAGACGGGCCGCGACGTCGTTATCGCTGCGCTACTCGGTGCCGAGGAGTTTGGCTTCGCCACCGCTCCGCTCGTCGTGTCCGGCTGCATCATGATGCGCGTCTGTCACCTCGATACCTGCCCGGTCGGTGTTGCGACGCAGAACCCTGAACTCCGCAGCCGGTTCACCGGCAAACCTGAGTTCGTTGTCAACTTCTTCCAGTTCATTGCTGAAGAAGTACGCGAGATCATGGCGCAGCTCGGCTTCCGCACAATCGACGAGATGGTCGGCCACGTTGAATGCCTCGACACCCGTGAAGCCGTCGATCATTGGAAGGCGTCAGGATTGGACATCAGTCCGATCCTGGCTGAGCCACAGAACCCCTACGGGCAGTCGATGTATGCGACCACCCGCCAAGATCACGGCCTCGAGAACGCCATGGACCAGCAGTTCATTGCCGAGGCGCAATCAGCAATCAACGACGCTCACCCCGTAAAAATCAACCTCCCGATCCGCAACGTCAACCGAACAGTCGGCACGATGCTCGGCCATGAGGTGACCAAGCGTTGGAGGAGCGAAGGTCTTCCCGACGGCACGATCGACATCACGCTGACCGGCTCAGCCGGCCAGAGCTTCGGAGCATTCGTCCCGGGTGGTATCCAGATGCGCCTCGTGGGCGACGCGAACGATTATCTCGGCAAAGGCTTGTCCGGCGGTCGTTTGATCGTCCATCCGCATCCAAATTCGACGTTCGTTGCCGAAGACCACGTGATCGCCGGCAACGTGATCGCCTACGGCGCCACAGGTGGAGAGATCTTTCTACGCGGCAACGTCGGTGAACGTTTTTGTGTTCGCAACTCTGGTGCCCTCGCTGTCAGCGAGGGCATCGGCGACCACGGTTGTGAATACATGACCGGGGGCCGTGTTGTCGTCCTCGGTGACACCGGCCGCAACTTCGGTGCTGGCATGTCGGGTGGTATTGCCTACGTGTACGACCCGAAGGACCAGTTTGCCAACAAGGTCAACTACGAAATGGTGCAGCTCGAGCCGTTGACGCTCGACGACAAGGCATTTCTTAAAGACACCGTGCAGCGTCACCGTGACTTCACGGGCTCGACCGTTGCCGAAGGGCTGCTGGCCTCATGGGAGCTGAAGTCGAGCGAGTTCCGCAAGGTCATGCCGTCTGACTACAAGCGAGTGCTCGAAGTCATCGAGCAGTCCAACGCGGCGGGTCTTGACGAAGATGCGACAACCGCCGCGATCATGGCATCAGCAAAACCATGACGTGGATGTGCGAGCGACAGAACAACGAGGAGATGCAACATGGGTAAGCCAACCGGATTTCTCGAGTGGGATCGTCAGACTCCTGAACACCGTCCCGTCCCAGTTCGCCTGCGCGACTGGAACGAGGTCTACGAGCCGTTCGACGCCGAAGCGCTCAACCAGCAGGCCGGCCGCTGCATGGACTGCGGTATCCCGTTCTGTAACAACGGTTGCCCGCTGGGCAACCTGATCCCCGACTGGAATGACCTCGTCTTTCGGAATCAGTGGCAGGCCGCCATTGAGCGATTGCACGCCACGAACAATTTCCCCGAATTCACCGGTCGGCTCTGCCCGGCGCCGTGCGAATCGGCATGTGTGCTCGGTATCAGCCAGAGCCCGGTTGCCATCAAGCAGGTCGAAGTCGAAATCATTGATCGGGCCTTCGCCGAAGGTTGGGTCACACCGCACGTTCCGTCGGTGCGAACCGGCAAACGCGTTGCCGTGGTCGGGTCTGGGCCCGCGGGGCTGGCAGCTGCACAGCAGTTGACGCGTGCTGGCCACGAGGTCGTCGTGCTCGAACGAGCGGACCGCATCGGTGGTCTGCTGCGCTATGGAATCCCCGAGTTCAAAATGGAGAAGCAGCACATCGATCGGCGGCTCGAGCAGATGGAAGCTGAAGGCACCGAGTTCCGTACCAATGCGGTCGTCGGAGAGAACGTCAACATGGAAGTGCTGCGTGCCAGCCACGACGCCATCGTGCTCGCGTGCGGTGCAACAGCGTGGCGTGACCTGCCGATTCCGGGCCGCAAGCTGGTCGGTGTGTATCAGGCAATGGAGTACCTACCGGAGTCGAACCGCGTACAGCTCGGTGATCAGGAGAAATCGCCGATCGACGTCAGCGGCAAGCATGTTGTGATCATCGGCGGCGGCGACACCGGAGCCGATTGTCTCGGCACAGCGCACCGTCAGGGCGCAGCCTCGGTCACACAGCTCGAAATCATGCCCATGCCTCCAGAGCATCGGGCCGCCGAGCGCAACCCGTGGCCGCAGTTCGCGATGGTCTACAAAGTCACCAGCGCCCACGAAGAAGGCGGCGAACGGATGTACTCGGTGAACACCGAGCGTTTCGTCGACGATGGCGACGGCAACTTGCGGGCGCTGCAGCTCCACGACGTCGAGATGATCGACGGCAAGTTCAGCAAGGTCGAAGGCACCGACAGGGAAATTCCTGCCGACTTTGTGTTCCTCGCCATGGGCTTCGTCGGCCCCGAGAAGGGCTCGTGGCTCGACAACCTCGAGGTTGAGTACGACCAGCGTGGAAACGTCGTTCGCAACGACCAGTACATGACCAACCAGCACGGGTTGTTCGTGGCCGGCGACATGGGCCGCGGCCAGAGCCTCATCGTGTGGGCGATTGCCGAGGGGCGTGCAGCGGCTGCAGGCGTCGACGCTTACCTCATGGGTGAAACCCGCCTGCCGGCGCCGGTGCTTCCGACGGACCGTCCACTTCAGTAGGCGTGCCACCGTTGGCGTGCGTCGAGCGCCTACGCTTGGGGCATGCGGTCAACAAACTTACGCAAATGGGGTGTCGTCTCGCCGATTCTGATTGGTGCGCTGGTGCTTGCCAGTTGCGGTAGCGACACCGGGAGCGGTGCTACTGCATCGACCCTGGTCGACCTCGACAGCGCAGCGACCAACTACATCGTCAAAGATCCGGTCACGACCACGATCGAACCAGTCGCACCACTCGTGACCGAGGTCGACTTCATCGCCTCCGGCTCGCAGGTCTACGTCGTGCAGTCGGGTGACTACGCGATCAAAGTCGCCGACCTATTCGGCGTCCCGCTTGAAGATCTGCTCGCCTTCAACGGCTGGGCGACCGGCAATGAGTTTCCGTTCCCAGGCCAAGACGTGAAAATACCGCCAGGCGCGATCTCTGCAGCCGCCCTCACGGCGGCTGCTGCGAATGAAGACGGCTCCGTAGCTGGCGATCCGCTTGGTGAAGCGATTCCGGACTCCGGCTCGAACTGCCCCGCAGGCTCGTACACGATCGAAGAAGGCGACACCGCCCGGATCAACGTCGCTGTGAAGTTCGATGTGACCGTCGAGGCTCTTGACGCTGCCAACGCCGGCACCAGTGGTTACGGCGGCTTCTACCCCGGTCTGAAGATCGTGATCCCTGCCAAAGCCGACTGCTGAGTTCTGTCAGCGACGCGCTAGATGGCGTCGAAAATATAGTTGTTCTTGACCACGTGGCTCATCGGTGCGAACGAGGCCGCGCTGTATTGGTGACCGGGGTAGAGGATCGTTTCGCCGGGGACCTTGGCGAGGCGCTGGAGGCTCTCGATCATCTGCCGGCCGTCTGAGCCGGGGAGATCGGTACGACCGCAGCCGTCGAGGAACAGCGTGTCGCCGGCCACAAGTTTGCCGTCGACCAGGAAGCACTGGCTACCGGGCGTGTGGCCCGGAGTGTGCACCAGGGTGATGTCGATCTGGCCGACCGTGAGCACATCGCCGGACGAGTGCTCAACGAGGTGGTCGGGGCTGATGTGGGTGGTTTTGCGGACCCATTCGGTCTCTTCGGACTGCACGTGGATCGGGCAGTCGACCTTGTCGAGCAGCGTGGTGATGCCTTCGATCGAGAGGCCCATCATGGAACCCCCGACATGGTCGGCGTGGTAGTGGGTCGCGAGGACTCCAGTGACGGTCATGTCGTCAGCAGCGACAACGTCGATGAGTTCACTAGGGGCGTAAGCCGGGTCGACGAGGACGCACTCGCCGGTCACCCGGTCGCCGATCGCATAGACGAAATTGACCATCTGTTGCGCGAGTTGGTCATCATGTGCGAAGTCGCGTCCCGAGAGGAGTTGACGGAAGTAGAGGCGATCGGTTTCTGGTGCGCTGTTCACCTGGCCTAGCGTACGCTCCACGTCCATGTCGACCAATGGCGGGCAAGAACAGATTCGATACGGGGTAATCGGCACCGGCATGATGGGCGTCGAGCACATCCAGAACATCCTTGCGCTCGATAACTGTGTCGTCACCGCTGTGGCTGACCCGCACGCCACCTCGCTGCTCCGGGCGCAAGAGGCAGTGGGGCCCGACACGTCACTCGCCACGTTCCAGACAGCGCAAGATCTCATTGCGGCAGACCTGTGCGACGCCCTCGTCATTTCATCGCCCAACCATACGCATCGCGACGTGTTGATTCCGTGTATCGAGTCGGGCCTGCACCTCTTGATTGAAAAGCCGCTGTGCACCACGCTGGACGACTGCCGCGAAATCGTCGACCTCGTCGCCGACCGACCCGCCTCGCAGGTGATCTGGATGGGGCTCGAATACCGTTACATGCCGCCGTTGCAGCGGGTGATGTGCGAGATCGAAAAGGGCACCGTCGGCGACGTGAAGATGGTGGCGATTCGCGAGCACCGATTCCCATTCCTGGTGAAGGTCGACAACTGGAACCGGTTCAGCAAGAACACCGGTGGCACATTGGTCGAGAAGTGCTGTCACTTCTTCGACCTGATGATCGAGGCGACCCAGAGCCGCCCGGTGCGCGTCTACGCGTCCGGCGCCCAGGACATCAACCATCTCGATGAGGTGTACGACGGCAAGCAGTCAGACATTCTCGACAACGCCTACGTCATTGTCGACTTTGCCAACGGGAGTCGCGGGTTGCTCGACCTCTGCATGTTTGCCGAGGCCAGCAAAAACGAGCGTGAGATTGTCATCACCGGAACCGCCGGCAAGGTCGAGGCGTTCGATACTGAGGGCATCGTCCGTATCGGCGTCCGGACCGACGACATCATCAGTGGCGTGAACATCGTGACCGAGGAGAAAGTTCTCGACAGTTCGATCAAGCATCAGGGGCTGCACCACGGTGCGAGCTACCTCGAGCACGTCGACTTTGCAGCGGCCATCCGTGGTGGAGAACCGGCCGCGGTAACGGTGCTGGACGGCTTCTGGTCAGCAGCGGTCGGTTTTGCTGCGCACCTCTCGCTTGAGAGCGGCATGCCGGTCATGATCGATGACCTCGCACAGGTCGCCGGGTTGGAGTTCCGCCCGTGAGTCGGCTGGCGAAGTTGACAGCTGGACAGCCGATCGTCTTCGGTGGCGATCGCGTCACACACGTGTCTATTGAGCTCGCGGCCGCGTTCGTGGATGGCGACCGGCTGGTGGTCGTTCAGGCCGACGGAGCGCTTTTGCACATCCCTGCAGCTGAACACCAGCTCGTCGCAGCTGCCGTCGGCCGAGCTGCCAGTGGATTCGCCCAATTGTCGAAATCCAGCGACGGCCAGATCACTCACTTCTTCGATCGATTTGCTGACCTACTCGCCGACGATGTTGTGTTCGCTTCGATTGCCGCAGCCAATCTCGGCGATGTCGAGCGAGCGAGCAGACGAGGTCGTTCGACGACCCGTCTGGCCATTGATGACTCGATGCGGTCCGACATGATCGAGGGGCTCCGGGTCTGGCGCGATGCCACGACGGGTCGCGATGTGGCACTCCACCGTATTGAGCATGACGGCTGGTCAGTCGAGGCACGGCGGGCGCCGCTCGGCGTCGTCGGCTTCGTGTTCGAAGGCCGACCGAATGTCTTCGCCGATGCGTGCGGTGTGGTGCGGACTGGCAACGCCGTCGTCTTTCGCATCGGCTCTGACGCACTGGGCACAGCCCGAGCGATTGTCGAACATGCTCTCGAACCGGCGCTTGACGAAGCAGGGCTGCCGAGCGGCCTGGTGCAACTCGTCGACTCGGCCGCCCATGCTGCCGGCCACGCACTGTTCAGCGACCAACGATTGGCACTCGCGGTTGCGCGGGGATCAGGTCCTGCCGTCGCCCAGCTCGGTGCCGTGGCTGCTCAGTCCGGAGTGCCGGTCAGCTTGCACGGCACAGGTGGAGCCTGGCTGGTCGCCGGTGAATCAGCGGATGCAGCGCAACTGACTGCCATTGTGACGCATTCGCTCGACCGCAAGGTCTGCAACACGCTCAACGTCTGCGCCATCCCCGCCGCCCGGGCCGGCGACTTGGTGCCGGCCCTGCTCGCCGGTCTAGAGGCGGCAGGATCGGCGAGGGGCACGTCGGCGCGGCTGCACGTCGTCGCCGGGGCCGAGGTGTATGTTCCGGCCGAGTGCTTCGAGCGACGTGTTGCGATTGACCGAGCCGACGGATCGCACGACGAGCCGTTTGCCTCAACCCTCGACGAAGCCGAACTGGCAATCGAGTGGGAGTGGGAGAACTCACCCGAAGTCACGCTCGTTGTGGCCGACGATGTCAACGCAGCAATTGAGCTCTGCAACAGCTACAGCCCGCACTTCGCAGCCTCGATGGTCAGCAATGATCAGACTGAGCACGACGACTTCTATGGCGCGGTTGACGCGCCATTCGTCGGCAACGGGTTCACCCGTTGGGTCGACGGTCAATATGCGTTGAACGCACCCGAACTCGGCCTGTCGAACTGGCAGGGCGGGCGAATGCTTGGCCGCGGCGCGATTCTCTCGGGCGACTCGGTCCACACCGTGCGCTACCGGGCGACAGTGAACGACCACACCACACACCGGTAGTCGCGGCTTGGCGAACCGGTACGGTTTGAGCCATGCGGCGAACGGCAGTGCTGATGGTCGCAGGGATGCTCGTCGCAACGGCGTGCGCCGCCGAACCCGACGTCACCGCTGATCGGGCCGACCCAATCTCTGCTGCGATCACTGGTGCAACCGACGAGGTCCCGAGCGCGATCGACGCTGGGGCGGCCAACGGCCCGACGCCAGTACCGACATCCACGGTCGTCACGGCTGTTTCCGATGGCCAGTCGTCCGATACCGGACTTGCCGATCGACTCTTTCCAGACCTCGGTGCGCCCGCGGTCGACGTCGTCTCGTATTTGGTCAAGCTCGATGTCGATGTCGATGCTGGAACCTTCGACGCTGTGGTCGATGTCATCGCCGACGTCGATACCTCCGTCCGCCAGATGGCGCTTGATGCGGCAGGCTTCACCGTCGACTCGGTGCAAATTGACGGTGACGACGCCCTCTTCGAGCAGCCCGGCGACGAATTGGTCATCGCATTGCCAGCAGATTCTGGCCGACGGGTCACTGCCACGATCACCTACTCGGCTACTCCTGGTGGAGCGTTCTCGGCCGTGGGATTGCCCACCGGCTGGTTCCGGACCGACGGTGGCTCCTACGTGCTCAACGAGCCTGACGGCGCCCGTCGATGGCTGCCCTCGAATGACCATCCAAGCGATAAGGCGACGTGGCGATTTGAGATCACGGTGCCGGACGGCGTCACCGTGTCGGCGAACGGTGATCTCGTGCAGGAGGGACAGCTGGGTGTGCCATGGATCTGGCAGATGTCGCAGGACATGCCGACTTACCTCGTCCACCTCGTCATCGGCGCCTATGACGTTGTCGATGGCGGTCTGCTTACCTCGGCCGACGGCGACGAAATCCAATTGACCCACCTCGTTCCCACAGGCGAGCAGGCAGAGTTCCAACGATTCATCGACCAAACACCGAAGCAGTTCGACTTCTTCGAGGAACGCTTCGGGCCGTATCCGCTCGCCGATTACGGCCTTGCCTTCGTTGACAGCGTCCCCGGCCTTGCGATGGAAACGCAGGGGCGGTCGCTCTTTAGCCAGCTTGACTTCCAGGTACCTGAGTTCGGTGACGAAGAGGAGCAAGTCGGCTTCCCCCAACAACTCTTACTGGCCCACGAATTGGCCCACCAGTGGTTCGGTAATGCCGTGAGCCCCGCAACGTGGTCAGACATCTGGTTGAACGAAAGCTTCGCAACGTATGCGCAGTATCTGTGGCTCGACGAGATCGAACTCGTTGATCTCGACAGCGAGATGAGCGAGTTGTTGCTGGCACGCCAAACCGGCGATGTTGCTACGGGAACGCCCACGCTCGAGAGCATGTTTGGCTTCGAGAGCTACGACGGTGGCTCGGTGGTGGTCCACGCGCTGCGGCTCGAAGTTGGTGACGATGCCTTTTTCGAATTGCTGGTCGAGTGGGTAGGAACGAACACTGGAACGTCACAGTCGAGCGACTCGTTCATCGCGCTGGCACAAAATCTCACGGGGTCCGACCTGGGCGAATTCTTCGACACCTGGCTTTACGCCACCAGCCTGCCCGAGAAGTTCCCGATGAGCTGACGGCTACTCGGTGTACTCGTGTTCAGGCCCAGGGTATACGCCTGCTTCGACTTCCTCGCAGTACTTGCGGGTCGCCTCGAGCAACGTCTCGCGGATGTTCGCGTACTGCTTGACGAAGCGCGGAAGTCGACCGCCACCGAAACCAGCCCAGTCGGTCCAGACCATCAGTTGGCCGTCACAATGCGGCCCGGCCCCGACCGAGATGGTCGGAATCGACAGCTCCTCGGTGACCTTTCCGGCGATTTCGGACGGCACCATCTCAAGCACGACAGCGAATGCTCCGGCCTTCTCGACGGCGTGGGCATCAGCCAGCAACTCGGCTGCGCTATCGCCACGGCCTTGGATGATGTGACCTCCGAGGCCGTGCTCGCTCTGGGGCGTGAACCCGATGTGGGCCATGACCGGGATACCGGCATCGACGATCCGTTCGATCTGCGGGGCGCTGCGGACCCCGCCTTCGAGTTTGACTGCCTGGCAGCCGGTCTCTTTCATGAAGCGGATGGCGGTTTCGAGTGCCTGGCGCCGGCCGTTCTCGTATGAACCGAATGGCAGATCGGCAATGACGAGGGCTCGGCTCGCGCCGCGCACGACCGCTGCGGTCAGCGGGATGAGTTCGTCGAGGGTAACGGGAATGGTCGTGTCGTACCCGAACACGGTATTGCCCGCAGAGTCGCCGACCAGGAGGAAATCGACGCCCGCCTCATCGAAGATTGATGCTGACATGAAGTCGTAGCTCGTGAGGCCGGTGATCTTGATCCCGTTTTCCTTGGCTCTCTTGAAGTGGCGCGTCCGCACTTGTTTGAGCGCCGGATCGCTGGTGCCGCCGCCATATGGTCGCTGCTCATCAGTCACGTCACCGATGCTAGGCCGTCGTGTGCCTCGTGCTCTCATACGGGCGGGCAGCGCCTACGCTGAGACCTCCGCCGCTGGCGATTCGCGATGACTGGCTTTCCACCACCCACGGGTCCACCCGTCACCACCAGCATGTGGGCCAATCCAAGCCCGGCGTTCGCCCCAGAGCGCGAGCCGCATGCAACACTGCCGATGAACGCCGCGATCGGTGCGGTGGCCGTTCTCGTCCTCTCGCTTCTCACATCGAAGTACGTCCTCGATGCGCTCCTGCAGTTTGAGTGGCCAGTCGTTGCGTACATTGCCCTGCTTGGCGTCATCGGGTACGGCCCATCACTGGCATGGTGCAAGTACGCGAGCCGCCGCTGGGGTACCGACAAGTTCTTCGATGACGTCGGGTTACAGCCGAAGTGGTCCGACCTCGGCTGGGGTCCTGTGGTCTGGCTCGTCGCGATCGGCACACAGATCACGATTGCCGCCGTGGTCATTGCACTCGGGGTGCCGCTCTCGAACAACACGGACGGGATCAGCGAGCTCACCGAAGATCGCACCTACATCGTGTCGCTTGTGATCACTGCGGTAATCGCCGCGCCGTTCGTCGAAGAGATCGTCTTCCGCGGCGTTGTCATGCGCGGGTTGCGCAGCAGGTTGGCTGCAGTACCGACGGTGATCGTGCAGGGTGTGCTGTTTGGCCTGGCGCACATCGACCCGGTCCGGGGCACAGGGAACATCGGCTTGGCACTCGTTCTGTCAGGGGTCGGGGTTACATTCGGTAGTGCCGCCTACCTGCTGCGTCGTATCGGTCCAACCATTGTGGCCCACGCGATCTTCAACGCAATGGTGCTTCTGGTTGTCCTGACGGGAGTCGCTGAGGGTCTCCAAAATTAGGTGACGCGGCTCACGACGGTGGGCAGGGTGTCGCATTGAGGTCTGGCACACCGAGGTCAGACCGGAGTGTGGCAGTTGTGGCGGGGAAGAGTTCGCGGTTGTCAATCAGTCGGATGTCACCAAACCACACAGCGGTGGCGATGCGCGTGACGCCGGGGGAGCGGTGCGCTGGCGTGAGGTTGTCGATCTCTTCGAGGGTTATTGCATCGAATATCGAGATGTATTCGTGCGTGGCGAGCGGTTCCTCGGCGACGACGGCGAGGGCTGCTCCGACGATTGCGTCGACGTTGTTGGTGTGGCTTGCCGCTCGAACCGCTGCGTCGAGCGAATGGGGTACGGCGATCGCCGCGGAGCGCTGATCGGCCGACAATCGGAGGTTGCGGCTGGACTGGGCAACGCCATCGGCATCGCGCACGATCGGATGTCCGATGATCGTGACACCGAACTCGAAGTCAGCAGCCATCTGCGTGATGATCCGCAACTGTTGGTAGTCCTTCTGCCCGAAGATCGCGATATGCGGCCGAACCGCCCCGAGCAGTTTGGCCACGACCGTAACGACCCCTTCGAAATGGCCGGGCCGATGGGGGCCTTCCATCACGTCAGCGAGCGCGCCGGGAACGATGCGTGTCTGGAAGCCCGGCGGGTACATCGCTGTTGCGGTCGGGGCGAACACGACGGACACGCCGGCAGCAGAACAGAGAGCGACATCGTCGTCGACCGGGCGCGGGTAGCCATCGAAGTCGGTGGGCTCGTTGAACTGCAACGGGTTGACGAAAATCGACACGACCACGAGGTCGGCGCGGCGCACAGCATCGGCAATGAGTGCGACGTGGCCACTGTGGAGTGCGCCCATGGTGGGCACGAACCCAATGGTCTTGCCTGCAGCGCGCTGCTGGTCGGCCCAGGCCCGCATGTCAGCAGGGGAGGAGAACGTGATCATCGGCTGGAACGGTAGACCGACGGGCATATGTCGGAGTAAGCGCGGGCCAGCCCAATCGTCGATGCCGCCAGGACGGCGTGCGTGCAGGCCGCAGCGAATGTGTCGGATGCAGCCTGAAGTATGACGTTGAGGGCGACATGGCGCCCGACGGCGGAGAGTTCGATGTCACCGACGGCAAGACCAAAGATCGTGTCGCCGTCGGTCATCGAATGCGCCGGACGCACGGCTCGAGCGAGGCCATCGTGGGCGACGGAAGCCATCTTCGATGTCTCTGCCTTGTCGAGCCGTGCCGACGTGGCGACAACGCCGATCGTCGTGTTCAAGTTGAGTGAGGCGTGATCGGTCAGTGCAGCGATGAGCGCACGCCGTTCGTTCGCTGGCGGCCGGCGGAGCCTGGCACCGCCCGGCTCCCAGGGAAGCCCGATTGTCGGATCGATGACGCTGCCGTTCGGATTCGCAACAGCGAGTGCGCCGACGGTGACTTCGATGTCGCTCTCGGGCAGTCTGACTGTTGTCGAAGCGGTGCCGACGCCACCTTGCAGCCCTCCGGCGCGGGCCCCGGTGCCGGCACCGACCGAGCCCCAACGCTGCTGTGAGCGCCGGGCGGTGTCTGCTGCTTTGACACCGAATGTCGCATCTGGTCGATTGGCCGGTGATCCGCCGCGACCGAGGTCGAAGATCACTGCGGCGGGAACGACCGGGACGACCTGGGGTGACCCATTCATCTGGCCAATCGGGAACCCGAGGCCTCGACCCTCGAGCCATTCCATCACGCCGTGTGCTGCAGCGAGGCCGTAGGCGCTGCCGCCCGTGAGGCAGATGCCGTGGATCTTCTGGATCAAATTTTGCGGATGGAGAGCATCAGTTTCTCGAGTTCCGGGTCCACCACCCCGAACGTCGACGCCCGGGGTCGCACCTGATTCGACGATGATCGCGGTCGTGCCGGTCTGCCAGCCGCGGCTCGTGCGTTGATGGTGCCCGACGGTGACGCCGGGAACGTCGGTGATCGACCCGAATGGGAGGTCGAACATCACTGCCACAGCAGGCGAATTGTCGCCTCTGGGTCGCCGACGACGCTGGCGTCCCTACCGAACATCTGCGTGTTGCGCTGGTCCTTGTCGTATTGAGGCCAATTCGGTTCGCTGCTTCGGGCGAAGTCGATCAGCGCCGCGCTGAAGTGCTCAGCGACTTCTTGTGCAGGATCATCGCCGAGGAACATCGGCACGCCCGGTTGGGCAAGGTTGTCGAACATGTAGGGAATGTCACTGCCATGGCAGCTTCCGAGTACACCACCGAACGCAGTTGATGGGGCGTCGAACAGATACATCCAGGTGGACGCTGTCCGGGCAGCGGCGAGCTGCTGTGCTGGCACACGAAACATCTCGTCGGTCTGCATCGCCGAGATCAGTTGGCTTGGATTGGTGTCGGGTCGCAGCCGGCGGTACTCGGCGACTGCTTCGTCAGATTTGGCACCAAACCGCTGAGCGAACTGGAGGTCGACCTCTGCATCGGTCCAGCTAGCACGTGACGGATCGAAGGTGGTGAACAGGAGCATCTCGTCACGGGTGGTACCGATCACGAGCGGCCGCGGATCTGCCGCAGCGACGCCGAGAATTGGTTCGGGGATGCTGTCGCAGCCCTCTGTCGGGCTGAAGTTCTTGAGCCCCACCCCACTGAGCGGCATGCGGTTCTGTGCATCGAGAATGTCGTCGAGCGATGCGGTCTTTGCGGCCGCGAGGGAGTCGGTACCGAGGAGGCCCAAGAATGTGCGCTGGTATGCAACAGCCTGCTCAGATGTTCGGAGCTGGAGGATCGATGGGCTCATGGCCCAGGCTCGGTGGAAGAGCCCATCGGCTGCCGGTGTTGCGAACAGGGCAACGATGCCCGACCCGCCGGCTGATTCACCGAAAACCGTTACGTTGTTCGGGTCGCCGCCGAAATCGGCAATGTGGCGTTGTACCCAACGCAGGGCCGACACCTTGTCGAGGGTTCCGCAGTTCGTGTCTCCCAGGTAGCCGAGGGCACCGAGGCGGTAGTTGATCGAGACGACCACAACGTCGCCCCGCCCGACGAGTGCAGCACCGTCGTACCACGGCACGTGGACGGTACCGTTGGTGAAGGCGCCGCCGTGAATCCAGACGAGAACGGGTCGAGTACCGTTGTCGCGCGCAGGCGTGAAAACGTTGAGTTGCAGGCAATCTTCGTTCATCGGCGGCGGGTTGCCTCCCACCAACTGGTCGAGCGACCCGGCGGCCTGCGGAGCCCGAACCGGGCTCCGCGTTGCTGACTCGTCGTACGCGATGTCGACGGGCGACTCGAACCGCTCGGCTGATGCGTACGTGATGCCGATGTGTTGTTCGCTGTCACTCACAGTTCGTTCCATTCGCCGTCGATCCACTGCTGACGCAGCTTGAATTTTTGAATCTTGCCTGATCCTGTAAAGGGAAACTCTTCAACGGCAAACCATTGGCGGGGTGTCTTGTGTGGTGCGAGGTGCTCACGCAGGTAGCTGAACAGTTGTTGTTTGTCGACGGTGGCGCCGAGGGCTGGTCGGATGAAGGCGCCGACCGTCTCGCCCCAGGTGTCATCAGGTAGCCCGACGATCGCCACCTCGCCGACTGCGTCGTGCGCAAAAAGGAGCTCTTCGAGTTCTTTGGGATAGATGTTCTCCCCGCCGCGAATGATCATGTCCTTCAGGCGTCCCTCGACGGTGCAGTAGCCGCGGTCGTCCATTGCGGCGAGATCGCCGGTGTGTAACCAGCCGTCGGCGTCGATTGTCTCGGCAGTTGCTTCTGGCATCTCGAAGTACTCATGCATCACGTGGTAGCCACGAGTCAGGTACTCGCCTACCTCGCCGATTGGCAGGGTCTCGCCCGACTCGGGATCAACAATGCGCACTTCGACGTTTGGCATCGGTGGGCCGATGGTGCCAGCTTTGTCTTCGATCGTGTCGGTCGGCCGCGTCATCGATGCGATCGGTGAGCACTCGGTCTGACCGAAGACGATCGTGAACGGAGCGCCGAGTTTTTCTTCAAGGGTGCGCACGAGGCGTTCGGGAACGAGTGAGCCGCCGGAGCAAAGGGCTTTCAGCGACGAGAGGTCGGCATCGGCGAAGTCGGGATGTTCAAGGATGGCGACGAGCATGGTCGGCACGCCGAGCATCGTGTTCGATTTGTAGCTCTGCGATAGCTCCATCACGAGGCCCGGTTCGAACTCTCGAACAAGGACCTGCGTGAGGTGCTTCGACACGCAACCAAGGACACCCACGACGCTGCCACCCGTGTGGAAGAGGGGCATGGTCTGGATGTACACGTCGCCATCGTCGACGCCGAGTCGATCGACAAAATGATGTCCATTGTTCACGAGGCCACGGTGGTGTAGGAGCGCACCCTTGGGGAATCCAGTCGTGCCAGAGGTGTACTGCAACATGACGGGGTCGGTGGCAGCGACTGGTGGGAGACCGCCGGTGAACTGATCGGCTCCGGCGATGAAGTCGTCCCAGTCGTCGAAGCTGATAATGTCGTGCAGTTCGTGGCATTCGGCCTGGACGTCCAGGGCCGTGGCCAGCATCGCGTTGCCGCGATGTGATGGCACGACGAACAGCGCCCTCGCCTTCGACTGCGAGAGCACATAGAGCAACTCGTGTCGCTGGAACGCCGGATTGACGGTGACGATCACCATGCCGGCCAACGCACAGCCGAACTCAAGGAGTTCCCACTCGGGAATGTTGTACGCCCAGACAGCGATATGACTTCCCGGCTCGAACCGGTGGAGCAACGCACGAGCTGTGCGTTCCGAGTCGGCGAGTAGCTCGGCGTAGGTCCACTGACGACGGGCCGCTCCGTCAGTGAGTGGAATACCTTCGATGAGGCCGAGTTGATCGGGTGCGGCGTCGGCGGCTTCGCGGAGTAAGTCGCCGATCGTGATATCTCGGACCGGAGGTGTGGATTCCCCGATGGCGTATGAAGTCGTGAGTGGAACGAGGCCCGTCATCCCGCCAGAGTATGCGGAGGCGAGGGGACGTCGACAAGCTTGCCGCGCGGGATCAGCCGATCAGGGTCGATCATCGGCAGCGTGCACACCGTTCCATCATGATCTGTTCCGTCGATACATGCCACTGCAACCGGATCGCCAGGGGCGAATTCGGCCGAATCGAAGCGGACGATTGCGACGCCGCACTCTTGGAATGGGGACCATCCGCTCGAGCAGACCTTGCCGACGATCTCACCCGTCGATCGACTGACGATGACGCGGCCGAGGTTGGCAACGCTGCCGTCGATGCGCATGCCCCAGGTTCTGCAGGGTGAGTTCTGCACAGCAAGGAGCGCCGATCGCCCGCTGAAGTCCCCCTTGTCGAAGTCGACCATGGCGCCAAGACCGACGTCGAATGGCGATGTCGTCATGTCAAAGTCGGAACCTGCGTTGAGCAGGCCTGCCTCGATTCGACGGGCGCGGAAGACGTCGGTCGAGGTGATGATCATTCCGTAACTCTCACCAACCGAAAGGATCCGGTCGCCGACTGCAGCGGCATCGATGTCTGGTCGCACGTAGAACTCCCACCCCAACTCGTTGCTGAAGCCGGTCCTGGTGATGACGACCGGCTGACCGGCAATCGTCACCTCCGCCATGTCGAAATAGTTGAACCGATCTGACATCGGTCCGTCGACGACGGCGTCGAGCACTTCCAACGACCGAGGCCCCTGCACCTGACTGATCCACACGTCTGGGTTGAACACTCGAACATCGAGTCCTTCAGCATGTGCTCGGAACCACGAGTACAGGTCGCCGTCCGCCTGACCAAACCAGAAGCGGTCGTCCGCCAGACGTACCAGGACGCCGTCGGTGATCATCCCACCGTCGTGGTAACACGCGAACTGGTAGCTGCAGCGTCCGACGCGGACCGTCGACACGTCGCGCGTGAAGACTCGTTGCAAGAGCGCCACGGCGTCGGGCCCGACAATTTCGAGTGGGAGTTCGCCGGTGTGCCGCAGAACCACTTCGCGCCGGACCTTCCAGTACATCTCGTCAGCGGTTGCATGATCAAGGAAGGCCGGAGTCAGCCGTCCGTTGTAGATCGTGTACTCCGGGTTGTATGGCATCTCCTGATACATCAGCGGATGGGGACTCATCGTGCGTGTCAACTCGTTGGGGCGCAGGCCTGCTCCCGGGTGCGGATGAACGGCGAAGCGGAGATCGCGGACGGTGGTGGATGTAGTGGCGAATGTCATAGGTACATCGTCGTGATGGCAAACTCGTGACACAAGTGACATTTAGTGGAGTAAAGCGAGCTACTTTCGTCACCAATGAGATTAGATATCGATTCGTTGAGAGCGCTCAAGACCGTTGCTGACACCGGCAGCGTCAACGCTGCGGCGGACATGATGTGCGTGAGCCGGTCGGCGGTCAGTTGGAAACTTAAGCGACTGCAAGAACGGCTGGGCACCAACCTCCTCCAGAAGGACGGTCGGGGAGTCGTGCTCACTGATAGTGGACACGAACTTCTCGTCTATGCCGAGACGATTCTCACTGCCCACGATGCTGCCACGAGACGGTTTCAATCGCTCACCGTTTCAGGCAGCGTCGTCATTGGCGCCACGGAGGGAGCGTCGGGCCCCCTGCTCGACGTGCTCGCGCCATGGGCGCGACGTAACACCGACGCCATCGATGTCCGAATTCGCGTCGACCATCCGGTGGCGCTGGCCGGCTGGCTCGACACCGGCGAGTTGGACCTGGCCGTGACGATGGTGCTCGACGACAATGTTGAACCTGGCGATGTCTTGCTGTGGTCCGATGAACTGGTGTGGGCGCACAGCTCGTCTGGCGACTTCAGCCGTCTCGACCGAGTTCCGCTCGTGACGTTCGGTCGGCGCTGTTTCTTTGGCGCTGTGGCCGCTGAGTTACTCACGCGAGCCGACATCGCCTTCGATGTGATTCTCGAGAATCCGTCCAACTACGGGGTCCAACTTGCGCTTGCCAGTGGTGCGGGAATTGCGTTGATCAACCGGCGCCTCCTCACCGACCAGCACACCGAGTGGGATTGTCCGCCGAGTGTTGGGCCTGCGCCTGGATTGCGTTATGTGATTCGGACAGCAGCTCCTGAACCGAGTGAACTGGTGCAGATGATGGTGGATCAGATCCGGATTGCGTTCACGTCATCCCTACTGAAATACGCGTCGCCCCTTGACGTCGTGTCCGCCGTCGATGCCACGCAGCTGGTCGGCGCATGAGCAAGCGGTGGTATGGCGGGCCTCGACGACCCCACACTCGAAACGGGATGGACGAATAACGTGCGCGCCACGATGCAGCCCGTGGTGTTCGTCAACACCGGCGTCGTCGTCGATACTTCGCCGGCGAGGTGACGGAGGTTGACGCCGGCCCTCCAGTCGCCAACGGGAGGTTTCTTACCGCTGGCAAAGACAGCGAGGTCTTCTACTGCTCAACGCTGACCGTCACCCACATCGCGTTCTGACGGTCGCTATCAGCTGCATCGGCCGGGACGCTAGTGTCGACGCTCGTGCTCGAACGAGACCCAGTGCCCAACACCTTGCGGCAGCGACTCATGACGACTGTCATGCGTGCGTCGAGTGAAGCTGTACATCGTAGCTGGGAGTTTGCGGTCGTGCTCGGTGCGATCGGCCCAGACACCGGCCGTGGCAAACGGTTCGGTAAGTTCGGAAGAAACAGTGTGATCTGTTTCCCTCCGAACACGCTGTTCAACGAGCAGTACATCCACATCGGTGCGGGCACGATGATTGGGCCGCAGATCACCCTTTCGGCCGGCATGCAACCCGGCCAGGAAATGATCACCGACCCGGTCGTCAGCATCGGCGACCGGTGCCTGATCGGCAAGGGAAGTGGCATCGTTGGTCACCTGCGGATCGAGATCGGTAACGACGTGTGGACCGGCCACCACGTCTACATCACCGATCAGAACCATGGGTACGAAGACCTCGATCTCCCAATTTCGAAGCAGGTCATGCCAGAACGGCCGGTGTCTATCGGTGACGGTTCCTGGCTTGGCCACGGCTGCATCGTGTTGCCGGGCTCGAACATCGGCAGGCACGTCGTCGTGGGTGCCAACAGTGTTGTTACCGGTGACCTGCCGGACAACTGCGTTGCGGCCGGTGTTCCGGCGCGAGTCATCAAACAGCTCTAAGAGGTCACAGCACTGAGCCGTGCGGCGGTGCGCAGCTCGGCATCTCGTTGTCGCCGGCGAAGTTCTCGATGCGTTCGGTGATCGGGACGCCATTGACCGCAGTCTCGGTGAACGCGACGTTCTGCCCGTCGCGCAACCGCTCGGAGTACGCGTAACGGTCGTTGAGCAACTGGCGCCAGTCAGCGATCCATTTGGGCACGATGTCCTGGCCCTTGGCGTCTGACGGGGTGACGGCGAAGAGGTCGTCGAGCATGCGGCCAAGGGTGTCCGTCGACTGCACAACGAGGTCGGCTCGAACGTCGAGGCTCGGATCGGCCTGCATTTCGAACGCACGCAACGCTTCCTTGACTGGGGCGCAGATTCCCTCGGCCCGTTCAGCCCAAGCCCGATCATCGATCTTGTTCACGGAGGTTTTCGATGCGAAGAACAGCGCCCATGCCCAAAACGAAACGAACAGGAGCGCCCCAATCGGAAACAACACCTTGCCGATAGTCAAGCCGTTCTTGCGCGCCTTCCGCTGAAAATGGCCGTTGTTGTCGATCTGTTCGCCGTGTGTCACCACAGCACAGGACGTTATGGCCGAGTGCGGCTGGTAGAAACGCGACGTGCCCGATGTGACTGAGACAACTGCGACGCCTGTGGGCGACGATTGCAGGGAATCGAGCACGACGCGCGCTCGCAGGAATTGGCACCTGATCCGTTCGATGCTGTCGCTCCACCCACGTCCGTTCACGATTGCATTCAGCGGGGCTGCGGTCTTCGCCCTAGCAACGGTGGCGTCGAGCTTCGCGATCCGCTGGGTTATCGACAACGTGATCATCGTTCGATTCGAAGCGGGGGACGTCGCAACAGGCGCGGTGGTCACCGGCTTCGCGATGATCATCGGCATCGGACTCGTGCGTGCTGTCGGCGTTGTGTTCCGCCGCGGGTTCGCCTCGATGGGCATGTGGCGAGTCGCCCAGACCTACACCAATCAGGTGCTCGATCAACTGGTCTCCCAACCGCTTGGATGGCATCGTCGGCACGCCGACGGCGACCTCGTCGCTCGCGCCGGGGTCGACACCGAAGCCACCGTCAGTGTCATTGCGCCGATCCCGTTCGCGGCGAGCACGGTGGTGATGATTTTTGTCTCCACGATCTGGCTGTTCCTCACCGATATCCCACTTGGCCTGCTCGCCATCGTCGTGTTCCCAATCCTGATCGCGACCAACGTCATCTATGAACGCTCGGTTGCCGGGTATTTCACCGAAGCGCAGGAACGACTCGGAAAGTTTGCAGCCGGAGTCCACGAGAGCTTCGACGGCATTCAGCTGATTAAGTCGTATGGAGCCGAGGATCGCGAGACGCAGCGTCTGACGGACCTTGCAGGAGATGTACTGACGCCACGAATCACGGCGATCCGAATGCGCAGTTGGTTCGAGGCACTGCTCGATCTGATTCCCACGCTCACGAACATTGCCTTGGTGGTGATTGGTGCCGCTCGTGTGCAGTCCGGCGACGTGACCGTTGGAGAGTTTTCGAGCGTGATCTTCCTGTTCACGCTTCTCGTTTTGCCGCTACGGCTGATCGGGTACGCGCTGTCGGAACTCCCGCGCTCGATGGCGGCCTGGACGCGCATCCAAGCCGTGGTCTCCGAACCAGTCGAGGCGGATCCGCGCCGAGGGATCGCGGTCGCAGACGCAGGTGTCGGAGTGGCCTTCAACGCCGTCGGGTTCCGCCATGCCGATGCCGAACATCATGCGCTCTACGACATCACGCTGGCGCTGCCTTCCGGCTCGATCACAGCGGTCGTCGGGCCGACTGGTTCGGGCAAGAGCACGCTCGCTGATCTGGCCGCCGGTCTCGTCGCACCGACGTCGGGCCACATCGAGATCGCTGCCGGACAACGTTCGATTGTTTTCCAGGAAGCGTTCCTGCTGGCTGGCACGGTGCGCGACAACATTGAGTTCGGTACCGAGTTCAGCGACGAGGCGATTTGGGAAGCACTCCGCATCGCTGCCGCCGACGACTTCGTGCGGGGCCTCGCAGGCCAGCTCGACACAGTGGTCGGCGAACGTGGCGTTAGCCTCAGCGGCGGTCAGCGACAACGTGTGGCGCTTGCCCGCGCACTGGTCCGCCAGCCGGCGCTGCTGATCCTCGACGACACCACATCGGCACTCGACCCAGCAACCGAGTCCAAGGTGCTCGAAAACATGCGAACAGCGCTGGCCACCACAACGGTGTTGCTCGTGGCATCTCGTCCGTCGACAGTGGCACTGGCCGACGACGTGGTGTTCCTGAACGCTGGCGAAGTGACCGGCCATGGCACGCACGATGAACTTCTCGCAACCCACGACGACTACCGCGAGCTTGTTGCCGCTTTCGAAGCCGATCGGAGCCCGGCGACATGACGATGATCGCTCATCCCACCGGTACGACGATCATGACTATCAGGCGCGGCCTCGAGGCCGCGCCGGTGCTGCGTGACGGATTGGGCCTCACCTTCTTCCTCGCGGCCATTGGGTCGGCGGGCCGAATCGTCGTCCCGGTGCTCATCCAGCAGGCCATCGACAACGGCATCGTCGGCCGAGCCGACGTGCGCGTTGGCTACGTCGCTCAGCTTGCGATGATCGCTGCAGTCGCAGTGACGCTCGCAGCCTTTGCACTCCGACAGGCACAGGTCAGGCTGGGAGAGCGAAGCGAACGCGCCCTCTATGACCTGCGCTCGAAACTGATCGGACACATCAATCATCTCAGCCTCGCCGACCACAACGAAGAGCGGCGCGGCGGGCTCGTCGCCCGAGTCACCTCGGATATCGAGACGCTGGCGCAGTTCTTCCAATGGGGCGGCATGGCGTGGATGCGCAGCTCAACCCTGATGGTCATCGTCGCCATTGCGATGCTCGCCTACGACTGGATGCTTGCGCTGATTGCCTTCGCCATTTCGTTGCCGCTGGCCTTCGTGTTGCGAGCAGTTCAGAAGCGTCTGGTCGTTGCACACGGCCAGGCACGAGAGAGCAATGGTGAAATGCTCGGCGCAATTGCCGAGGTCGTATCGGGTGCCGGTGCAATTCGGGCCTACGACGCCGGCGAAACGCTCGCCGCCGTAGTCGAAGAAGCGACTGAGAAGAAAGCGCGAGATCAGATCCGTGCTGCGCTGTTCGGAGCATTCCTGTTCCCGTCGGGTGAGATCTTCGCCGTGTTCACCGTGTCGGCGGTGATCGGTGCGGGCGTCTGGCGCGGGCCAGAGGGCGGCTTGACCGCGGGAGCGCTTGTGAGCTTCGTGTTTCTCACATATCGGTTCCTCGAACCAATTGCCGAGTTCACCGAGGTCATAGATCAGACCCAGACGGCGGTAGCTGGCTTACACCGAGTCCTGTCGGTACTCGACATGCCGATCACACCAACTGAGCCCGAGCAGCCAGTGGTGCTCCCGGCTGGACAGCTCGACATCTTGATCAGCCAGGTCGACTACGCCTATCCGAGGCGAATGGACGAGTCGATCAAGAGCGATGAGCGTGGCGGGGTGCTCGTGCTGCGGGGCATCGATGTTCACATTCCCGCCGGGCAGCAAGTCGCCATGGTCGGGTCGACCGGTTCAGGAAAGACCACCCTGGGTCGGTTGATTGCTCGGTTGGCCGATCCGACTGCAGGCATCATTTCGATCGGCGGGATCCCGCTCGTCAACGTCGGCCGGGCCGACCTCCGCAGTCGGCTGGTTGTTGTATCGCAGGAGCCGTTCCTGTACGACGACACGATCGCTCGCAACGTTGCGTTCGCTCGCGAGGGGGCCACCGCGGCCGACGTGCAGCAGATCGTCGACGACCTGGATGTAGCCGACTGGGTTGGGACACTCAGCGACGGGCTCGACACCCGCGTCGGCGAGCGCGGCGGTCAGCTCAGTGCCGGCGAACGTCAGCTCGTCGCACTGCTTCGCGCCGGGCTCGCTGACCCCGACGTATTGATCCTCGACGAGGCGACGTCCAGCGTAGACGCGCTCACTGAGATTCGAATCGCCAGGGCACTCGACCACCTCGCAGCGTCACGAACAACCATTGCGATCGCCCACCGTCTCTCGACTGCGGCACGCGCTGATCGTGTTCTCGTGCTTGCGGACGGCGTCCTTGTTGAAGACGGGCATCACGACGTCCTCGTTGACGCAGGTGGCGTGTATGCCGGCCTCTTCGACGCCTGGGTAGAATCGACCAGCATCCAGCGCTGATCAGCCGCCAGGGTCGACGCCGAAGGGCAACTCGCCTCTGACGCTGGCGATGATGCAGTCCACTTCGTCGAGCGCCACCGCACGGACGACCTCGAATGAGCGCGTCTCGCCCGGCCCGACATCGCTGATAATGACATTGGCTTGACGGCGCGAATTGTCCGTGTTGGGCCGGACGAATGAGACCCGGACAGTAAACGATGCGGTGTCGTCGCTGGCGTTCGTCAGCTCGCCTTTCGCAGTGACGTCGTTGCCCTCACGTTCACACGAGGTAATGGCTGTGTTGTTCTCGGCGGGGGTCTCGAAGCTGTCGATCGCCCGGACCATAACGATCGAGAAGATCAGGCCGCCAACGCAGACCAATACGCCGATCGGCCCGAGGACGAGACCAGCTGTTGCCATGCCCTCGCCGACACCAAATTGCGGGCCGAGCGTCTGTGCACGTCGCCGTGCCCGGAGGCCGAGCACGATTGCCAGCACGCCGGCGACAGCAGCCGGTGCGAAGATGAACGGCAGCCAGCCGAGACCGACGGCGATAATTCCGAGGACCATCGAGGCGGTGGCTGCACTGTTCTTGGCGCCTGGTGGAGCAGTGGGCTGCGCGGCGTGTTGCTGGCTGGCCGCACGTGGTTGCGTGCCGAGTGGGTCGACGAAACGATCGCTATCGGTCGCCACATCGGCAGTCCACGCAGCGCCGTTGTGGTAACGAAGCTCGAATCGCCCCACCGGGTCGGGGTACCAGCCGGCTTGCACGTCGTCCACCGAGCGCAAGTTATCCCCACGAACCCGGTGTGCACGGCGTTGCTGCCGTACAGTCGGACCACATGGAATTGGTCCTCATCCGTCATGGGCAACCCGAGTGGATGCGCGACGACCTCAATGTGGAGAATCCGCCGCTGACCAAACTTGGCCACCATCAGGCAAAGTGCATGGCAGCGGCGCTTGCAGGCGAAGAGTTCGACGAGGTGTTGGTCTCACCCCTCCTCCGTGCGCGTCAAACAGCGGCACCCCTCTACGAGGCGCTCGGACGCGACGAAGTGATCGACGAATGGCTGCAGGAAATCGGCGATCCGAATTGGCACGGCACGCCGTACTCGCTGGCCCAAGAGGCCTACAAAGAGTTGCTCGCCCGACCGTCGCTCGAGCGGTGGACGGGGCTCGAGGGCGGCGAGTCGGTGCGCGAGTTCGCCGACCGGATCATTGTTGGTGCCAACGGATTTATGGCACGGCACGGTGGTACTCGCGTCGATGGCGAACTGCCCGTCTGGAAGCTCGATAATCCCGATCAGCGAATCGCGATGGTTGCTCACGCCGGAACCAACTCCATGGCACTCGGCCACCTGCTCGGCGTCGACCCGGTGCCGTGGCAATGGGAACGATTCCAGTTGCATCACACCTCGGTGACCCGGCTCGAAACGTTCGAACTCGGCGACGGGCATGCGTTCGGGATGAGCGCGTTGGGCAACGCCGAACACCTTGCGCTGAACGATCGAACGCGCTGAACATCTACGGTCGGCGAGATGAGTGACCTCACGGTTCCAGCCGAACGTACCGAGCCCGATCCCGACCTGTTGAAGATGTTCTCGTTCAACCTCTTCAGTCAGTTGAGCGGGGCGGTCACGGCGGGCATGATTTATCTCGGCGATCGGCTCGGGCTTTTCACGGCTCTCGCCGATGCTGGTGAGCCACTGACCACGCATCAGTTGGCCGACAGACTCGAACTCGATGAGCGATGGGTGCGAGAATGGGCCTACAACCAAGCTGCCGCGAAATTTCTGACCGTCGATAACGCCGATGCACCTGGAGCCGAACGCTTTTGCCTGTCACCTGAAGGCGTCGCCGTACTTGCGTCACCGAACAGCCCGGCGAGCGGGATGGGTATGTTCCATCGTTTCCCCCAAATGATGGCTGCGCTGGACGTCATGCCAGAGAGCTTCCGAACAGGCCAGGGGCATGACTACGACAGCCACGGTTGCGAAGGGGCCATCGGGATCGAGCGCAGCTTCGAGCCGTGGAACCGCAGCCACCTGATTCCGACGGTGCTGCCACTCGTCGGTGATGGCGACTTGGTCGAACGGCTCCGGACCGGCATCACGGTCGCCGATATCGGCTGTGGAGCCGGAGGAGCGGTACTGATGATGGCTGAGGCCTTCCCCAACTCGACGTTTGTCGGCTACGACATCAGCCAGCACGCCCTCGATCGGGCCGAGTCGAGGCGCGCTGAGGCCGGGGTGTCGAATGCGCGCTTCGTTGACCCACGCAACGAGCCGCTGCCGGCCGACAGATCGCTCGACTTCGTCACCACCTTCGACTGCATCCACGACATGTCGTACCCGACTCAGATGATCGCGTCGATCAAAGAGGCAATTGCCGACGACGGCACCTGGTTGCTCGTCGATATCAAAGGCCGCGACACGTTCGGCGAGAATGTTGAGAAGAATCCGATGGCAGCGCTGATGTACGGCATCAGTGTGCTGTCCTGCATGTCATCAGCGCTGTCCGAACCCGGTGGTGAAGGCCTCGGCACGCTTGGCTTACCAGAGGGCAAAGCCCGCGAGATGTCGACAGCAGCCGGGTTCACCGAATTCCGCCGACTGGATGTCGACCACTCCGTCAACGCGTTTTACGAGATTCGCCCGTGAGCCGCCTGTCGATGCTCTCTCGCTCGATCGACGGCAAGGTCGCGATCGTTACGGGCGCGGCGAGTGGCATGGGCCGGGCCACCGCGCACTTGTTTGCTGATGAAGGAGCGCGTGTTGTTGTCGCCGACCTGGGTGCTGATCGTGTTGCTGGCGTCGTCGACGAGATCAGCGCAGCGCATGGTGCAGACCGTGCGCTCGGCATCGAGTGTGATGTCGCCGATCTCGAACAACTGCGCAGCATGGTCGAGGCAACGGTGCAGCAGTTCGGCCGCCTCGACATCGTCGTCAACAACGCTGGCGTGTCGATGAGTAACTCGGCGTTTCAGGCCGAGGAAGAGTTTGAGGCTCATTGGGCAACGACGCTCGACATCAACCTGACAGCACACGCCCGTCTGATCCGACTCGCGCTGCCGCACCTGACCAGGTCGGGTGCGGGTCGCATCGTCAACATTGCTTCGACCGAGTCGATCGTGACAACGGCTGGCCTCGCGGCGTACGCCGCCACCAAGGCTGGTGTTGTTGGTCTGACGAAGAGCTTCGCCGTCGAGCTCGGCCGCCACGGCGTGACCGTCAATTGCGTCTGTCCAGGCCCGATCGATACGGGCATGACCGCTGGCATCGATGTCGAGGCGAAGGAGAAATATGCCCGCCGCCGAGTGCCGCTTCGTCGTTACGGCAGCCCCGAAGAAGTCGCGCACATGACCCTCAACCTCTGCATGCCGGCATCAAGCTTCGTCAACGGAACCTCAATCCCGGTCGACGGCGGCATGACGATCCGCCACACATAACTACGCACGGGGTCAGGCCCCTTTCGCAACTCTCTCGCGAGAGAGTTGCGAAAGGGGCCTGACCCCAGAGGTAACTATTTGCCGAAGCCGGTGTTCAGGCCCGTGAGGCCGGTTGGGTCGTGGCGGCCGAACGCGAGTTGCTCGAGTGTGCCGAGGCCTTCATTTTCGCCGAGTCCGCCGGTCGTCGTGGCTCGCACGATCGACTGGATATGGATGTGATGCATGGCGTTCGGATCTTCCACCGGTAGGCGCCAGCGGTCGCCGCCGACCGCAAGTTCGCCCTTCCAGATGCCGTGACGCCACTCGGGGTGGCCGTAGCCGATGCCCAACATGTGGAAGTCGAAGAGCGGTTCGAGCCTGATCGTTGAGGCCTCGCCGTGCCACGGTACGAAGTCGATTTCGAACCAGTCGGCGCGGCGGGTGCCGGGCTGCCAGCCGATTCGGTAGTCAACACTGCGCATTGCCTCCGCCGGCTCGGCAATGGCGTCGTCACCTCTGCCCATGTTTGCGAGGGAGACAAATCCCGTCTCGTGCCAGCGTTTGCCGTCGAAGTACTCGTTGACGTCGAAGTGGGTCGAGAAGGTGTCGAAGTTGAGCGGTGCCCATAACCAGTAGAACTGCGGATCGGCGACAGGCGCTCCGGTCGGGGCCGGCTCACCGACGGGCCGAACACCCCATGAGCGGTCACGGCTGCCGACGGTCTCACCACGTTCGAGGTCGATCACTTCGCCATCGACTTCTACCCAACCTTCCCAACCACCGAACTGTGTCATGCGCGTCGAGTCCATAAGGACGCGTTGACCCACCTGGTTGAAGAAGTGCGGTTCTTGGATCGGGGCCGACCGCCGGATAAAGGTCAGATCGGCACGGAGCCCGTGTTCGGGAGCATCGACTGCAATGCGCAGAGCGTTGAGCGGGTCGAGGACCTCAACCTCGATCGGCCCGACCAGGTTGGCATCAGCGCGGTCGAGTGGCGCACGGCGCGAGGCGTGAACGTTGATCTGTTCGGCGTCGACCGTTCGACCATTAAGTACGACGCTGAAGTGAGCGTCAGCGACATGCCGATTGGGGTACAAGCCCATCGCGAGCGCAAAGAACAGACGGGTGTCCTTCGTGTAGCCGTTGAAGAAGTAGCGGTCGTAGTGGTTGAGGTCAGTCCCGGCGGTTTGGGCCACCGGGTGTGACGTCTGATGAACAGGAAAGTCGTCGAACGAACTCAGCACCCAGGCGACGCTAGTCGTAGCCTCAGCACATATGTTGCGCGACGCATCAGGTGACTGGTTTCGACGACTCGACCTCTATCGACGGCTGGCGATCATCACGACGGTTGGTATCTGCGTGCTGGTGGTTGCCGGTGGCGTCGTCCGACTGACCGGGAGTGGCTTGGGGTGCGACGACTGGCCGCAGTGCAACGCCGAACGTTTCGTCGATGTGTCGTCTGGACACACAGCAATCGAACAGGCCAATCGGTTACTGAGTGGGGTAATCGGTATCCCCACGTTGCTGCTCGGGATCGCAGCGTTCCGTCAGCGCCCTCGCCGTATCGGGCTCCGCTGGCCTGCCGTCGGCGTGGTGGTCTCGGTGCTTGCCAACGGCGTGGTCGGTGGCATTGCGGTTCGTGCGGACCTCCACCCAGCTCTCGTGCAGTCGCACTTCCTCCTCGCAATGATGTCCATCACATTTGGCATGATTGCGATTCAGCGGTCCACATCCGGTACCCAGGCTGACGCTTTCGCGTTCGCACCGCGAACCCGACGACTTGCAATCGTCGTGGCGGGGTTGACCGCCGCAGCGCTCGCAACCGGAACGGTCGTGACCGCTACCGGCCCTCATGCCGGAGAGGAAGACGTCCGTCGATTCGGGTTCGACATCTCGCACGTTGCTCGAATCCATAGCGTCACTGTCATCATCGCTCTCCTTGCTGCAGTCGTGCTCGCTCTGCAGCTACGGACCGTCGAACGGGCGCAGCGTCGCCTCGGCGGAATGCTTTCCGCCTGGATTTTCATTGGACTGCTCCAAGCCGGAGTTGGCTATACCCAGTACTTCAATGGCGTTCCCGAATTTTTGGTCGGGGTGCACATCGCACTCGCTACAGCGCTCTGGGTTGTCACGATGCAGCTGATGATCTTCGGGTGCTCGATGGAAAACGCTCAACAGGAAGTTGAAGTGACGCGGCCACCGGTCACCAGGGTCTAGGGTACTGCTCCGTGCTGCACAGGTCTCAGGGGCGAACGCCACATCAGTTGGTGATTCCCGCCTCATCCCAGCGATCCGGTCGGCCTTCGACCTGGTCGACCATGTTTCTTGCTGCAATAGCGGCGCTGATGGCGTTTTTGTCGTTCGGCGGCCCCGTCGCTGCCCAGGACGACCCTGCCGAAACCGTCGGCGGCAGGTTGCGTGCCGAAGACGACGCAGGGGATAAAATCTTCGTGGAAGGCGTCGAGTTCACGGTGTTCGATGTCGATGGCAACGAGGTCGGAACGGCAACGACCGATGCCGACGGTGTGTGGCTCGTCCCACTGCTGACTTCAGGCGTCTACTCCGTCGAGCTGAACGTCGACACTCTGCAGGGTTTCGAGCTGCGCAACCCGGAGAATAATCCGCTGACCGGTGTCGAGGTTCAGCCGAACACAAACAAGAACACGTTGTTCCCCCTGGGTGAGCGTGTGATCGAGGAGTCCAACTCCATTCGTCCCATTCAGTTGTTCGTCGACGGAATCAAGCTCGGCATGATCATCGCCATGTGCGCAATCGGCCTGTCACTCATCTACGGCACGACGGGCCTCACCAACTTCGCACACGGCGAGATGGTCACATTGGGCGCAATGATCGGGTTCGTCTTCCACGTCACCTGGCAGTTCGACTTCCTGGGGAGTTGGATGACCTCGTTGGTCTTCGGTGCGGTGATGGCAACCGTCATCACCGGCGCCATCGGCGGACTTTTCAACGAACTGGTTTGGAAGCGACTCCGCAACCGTGGAGCGAGCCTCATCTCGGCACTCGTTGTGTCGATTGGCCTGTCGATCTTCTTCCGCTACATCTTCCTCTATCAGTTCGGTGGCCGCGCCGGTTTCTACCGTGACTATCGAATTGGCAGCCAAGTCGAGTTTTTCGGGCTCTTCACGATGCTCCGCAAGGACATCTTCATCGTCGTGTTCGGCGGACTCATCCTGGTCGGAGTGGCAACGGGGCTCCGCAAGACCCGCGTCGGCAAGGCAATGCGTGCCGTTGCCGACAACCGCGACCTCGCCGAGTCGTCGGGTATCGACGTCGAGCAGGTCATCAAGTACGTCTGGATCGTTGGCAGTGCACTCGCCGGTCTCGGTGGCGTGCTGTTCGGTCTTACCGAGAACGTCAACTGGGAGATGGGCTTCCGCCTCCTGTTGCTGATGTTTGCCGGTGTCACGCTTGGCGGACTCGGTACGGCGTACGGCGCCCTCCTCGGCAGTCTGATTGCCGGTATTTTTATCCAGATGTCGACATTGCTCATCCCTGGAGACATGAAAAACGTCGGCGCGCTACTCGCTCTGATCATCATCCTGCTGGTGCGCCCACAGGGCTTGCTCGGACGACCGGATCGGATCGGATAGGAGACCATCATGGACTGGGTATCAATTATCGAGAGCCTGTTTCGCGGGCTCATCGGCGAAAGCTTCATCTTTTTCGCCCTCGCCGCAATCGGCCTGAACCTGCACTTTGGTTTCACCGGACTGCTCAACTTCGGCCAAGCGGTGTTCATGGCCGCCGGGGCCTACGGCCTCGCAATGATGGTCGCGACCATCGGGCCCGCCGCCAACCGGAACTTCGGCTGGGATCTGAGCGAGAGCACATTATTCTGGCTCGGCATCTTCGTCGGTGTCATCGTGTTCCCGGTCATCTTCGCCCTGGTTATGGGTATTCCGACGCTGCGATTGCGTGCGGATTACCTCGCCATCGTGACGATCGCCGTCGCCGAAATCTTCCGTATCGTGGTGCGCTCACCCACACCGGGCATTAAGAAGTGGACGAACTCCTCCGATGGGCTCACCGGCTTTTCGGGGACGTTCTACGACATGAGTCCGTTTGGCACACAGGATCGCTACCTGTTCAACCTGTTCACCGGTAACCAGATGTTCCTCGTGATGGTCGGTTGGGTCGTGTTGGCCATCGTTGCGACGATCTGCTGGTTGCTGATTCGCAGCCCGTGGGGCCGCGTTCTGAAGGCGATTCGCGAAGACGAAGACGCTGCTCGCAGCCTCGGCAAGAACGCCTATGCCTACAAAATGCAGGCACTCATCATCGGCGGTATCTTCGGCGCCATCGGCGGCATGATCCGGGCCATCGGCTTCTCTGTGGCGCAGCCCGACAACTTCATCACCGACGTAACGTTCTTCGTCTGGGTCGCACTCATCCTCGGTGGCGCTGGCAAGGTGCTCGCCCCGATCGTTGGGGCCTCGTTGCTCTATGGCTTGCTCAATTTCTCTGACACGTTCCTCCGCCAGGGAGTCTCGAACGATCTGATCCCTGATTCGCTCATGACCGGTACACAGGTCGGTCAGGTTCGCTTCATGATCATGGGCCTCGGCCTCGCACTGCTTGCAGCATTCCGCCCGCAAGGCATCTTTGGTAATAAGGAAGAGATGGCGCTTGATGACCGGTGACCAGTTCGAAAGTGATTTCAAGGACGATTTGATCCCAGACGCAGGACCTCTTGCCGGAGCGCCGGGCGACGTCTCCGATATGAGCGTAGCAATCTCGGACAAGATCGTCGGCGTCGACTCGGTGGCAGCGCGGGCTGCGCTGGCTGACGTTGCCTGGGAACCGGGCGCCAAGAAGCCTGACCCGATCCTGATCGCTGACGGTGTTGTCAGGCGCTACGGTGGCCTCACCGCTGTCGACGTCGAACATGTCGAAGTGCAGCGTGGAGTGATCACTGCGCTCATTGGACCGAACGGTGCGGGCAAGACGACCTTATTCAACCTGCTTACCAACTTCGATACGCCCGACCATGGAACCAGGACGTTCGACGGGCACAACATCGACAAGGTGCCAGCTTACAAGATTGCCAACTACGGCATGGTTCGTACATTCCAGCTCACCAAAGCGCTGTCGAAGATGACCGTCATCGAGAACATGAAGCTCGGTGGAACCGGTCAGAAGGGCGAGTCGCTGTGGCGTGCCGTCCTTCCCTTCACATGGCGAGCACAGGAGACGGCGATCGAGCAACGCGCCGATGCGTTACTCGATCGTTTCAAGCTCTCGCACATGCGTGACGAGTTTGCCGGAACGATGTCCGGTGGGCAGCGCAAGCTCCTCGAGATGGCGCGTGCATTGATGGTCGAGCCATCAATGGTGATGCTCGATGAGCCGATGGCCGGCGTCAACCCGGCCCTGACGCAGTCGTTGCTCGGTCACGTCACTGGACTGCGCGACGCTGGAATGACCGTGTTGTTTGTCGAGCACGACATGGACATGGTCCAAGAGATTTCTGACTGGGTTATCGTGATGGCCGAAGGTCGGATCATTGCCGAGGGTCCGCCAGCCTCGATCGGCCAGAACAAGGCCGTGGTCGATGCCTACCTCGGATCACACCACGACTCCGCACTCGATCTTGACACTGAACTGTGAGCCCTGACGATGCCTGATGCTTCCCCGAATACAGCTGGTTCGCCGGCCGCAACGAAGAGTGAGCCGCTGCTCGTCGCTGACAATCTGACGGCGGGTTACATCCCCGGCGTCAACATTCTCAACGACTGTTCCCTTGAACTCGCTCAGGGCGAACTTGTCGGGATCATCGGTCCGAACGGCGCTGGCAAGTCCACGCTGATCAAGTCGATGTTCGGCCTCGTCAACGTTCGCGAGGGGCAGGTACGCCACCGCGGCGAGGAGATCACGAACCTTAAGGCGAACAAGTTGGTGAGCCGTGGTATTGGTTATGTGCCGCAGAACAACAACGTCTTCCCTGCGCTCACGGTCACGGAGAACCTTGAAATGGGCACCTTCCTCAATCCTCCGCTCTACAAGGAGCGCGTCGGCATCATCGGCGACATGTTCCCGCGTCTCATGGAACGCTCTGACCAACGCGCCGGTTCGCTGTCGGGCGGTGAGCGACAAATGCTGGCAATGGGCCGTGCCCTGATGATGGATCCGTCGGTGCTGCTGCTCGACGAACCGTCTGCTGGTTTGTCTCCGGCATTGCAGGACGAGGTGTTCATTCGTTGTCACCAGATCAATAAGGCAGGCGTGTCGATCGTTATGGTCGAGCAAAACGCTAGTCGTTGCTTGCAGATCTGCGACCGTGGCTACGTGCTTGATCAAGGCTCGAATGCCTACACCGGCACGGGCAAAGAACTCCTGAACGACCCCAAGGTCATCGAGCTTTATCTCGGCACCCTGGTCAAAGACCACCAAGAAGGATGAACTGAGACGCTCGAGTCCGATGCGTCGATTGCAGCACTCGCCTTGGGGTTTGTCGATGTCGCGTTCCGTGTGAACGGCCGTCAATTCTTTGATCCCGAGATTTCGACGGCATCGCCGAGTGTCCACTTCTGACCCGAGGGGAAGTGGACAGTGTGTCTGTTCCCCCGTATTGCGACCATGATTCCCGCCCACATCGGTCACGCGCTGAGCAGGGACGGAAAACAAAAAGAGCCCGGGGCCGAGGCCCCGGGCTCTTTCAGTTGTTGATCAGAAGATCAGCAGAAGTCTGAGTTGATCAGACCTCGACCGAACCCTCGACCGAACCGTCAACGAAGATGGTGCCGGTCGCATCGAATTCCAGGATGAGGATGGAAGCCTGTGTGGGCTCACCCTCGTCACGGAACTCGAGCGGGCCGGAGATACCGTCGTAGTCAAGGTCGGTGCCGGCCAGGGCAAGCACGAGGCAATCGGCGTAGGTCGTGCACTTCTCGCCGCCACGGGTGACGTCGTTGATCTCTGCGCCGAAGGCAACGCCATCGTCAGAACCGGCAACGGTAGCTGCGAGCGCCATGATGATGACCGTGTCGTACGACTCTGCGGCGTACGAGAAGTCCAGCAGGTCGGGGTTGATACCGAGGAGCTGGTCGCGGAATTCTGCGAGCTGACCATCAACGTCGACGCCCGGGAGCGTTCCACGCATGCCAGCGACGACCGAGGGGTCGTCGAAGGCCGCAGCGAGGGCGTTGCCCATGTTGCCGTCGACACCGTAGATCATCTTGTCAGCCGGGCCAGCGCCGTTCTCGATGAGGCCCGTGAGGATCTTGGAGGTCTCGTCGAAGCCGATGATGACGATGGCATCCGAGCCAGCGGCGACAGCCTTGCCGACCACGTCGTCGAAGTTCTCAGCCTTCGGGTCGTAGATTTCGGCGAGGTCAGTCACGCCACCCTGTGCCTCGAATGGGCCCTGGGTGTACTCGAGCAGGCCGGTGCCGTAGGCATCGTTGAGCACGAGGAAGGTAGCCGAGGTTGCGCCGTCAGCGATCATGATGTCAGCAAGTGCTGCACCCTGGACCACGTCGGACGGAGCGGTACGGAAGTACAGACCGTTGTCGTCGTAGGTGGTGAAGACCGGTGAGGTGTTCGCCGGGCTGAAGTGGACCTTGCCAGCCTGGGTGATCTTGTCGATCACGGTCAGGGACACACCGGAGCTAGCAGCACCGATGAATGCGTCAACGTCTTCGGCGAGGAGACGGTCAACCGTGGCGTTGGCCACTTCACCGTTGTCGCCGGAGTCGCCCGGGAGCCATTC
>ERZ889217.19-NODE-19-length-95865-cov-12.584062_pt1 | contig 95865 bp, 93 predicted proteins | sample MGYA00521098_ERZ889217 | MGnify/ENA primary metagenome ERZ889217 (study PRJEB32303, sample SAMEA104408613) | aquatic metagenome | biome: Brackish water; feature: Pelagic; material: water | place: Baltic Sea | collected 2014-06-10T22:04:00 | depth 2,362 m ... | reverse complement strand
CAGAAGTGGTAAGAGCATTTTTTGTTACAAAAACCCTTGATGAAGTGAATTACAGGGTCTTTTGAAACCAAAAATGCTCGGATTTTTGTGCTACATTTTTTCAGTAATACAAATCAATGTTAGTGAGATGCTTTCGTTTAAAAATTGCTCATCTGCTGGGCAAGACCCTTCTCTATTATCCTCGGCTGGAGTCGCTCCTATTTGGAATGACTCTAAGCATTCCAAAAGTGGATTGGGCGGGGTGATTCAGGCGGGGGGGTTGTAGACAAGAAGCCGTAGGCCGTTTAGGCAAACAAGTACGGTGCTGCCTTCGTGTCCGACAACTCCCATGGGGAGGGCAAGGTCGAGGCCGAAGGTCGCGGCGAGGAGAAGAAGGATCACCGCCGAAGCGAAAGCGAGGTTCTGCCACAGGACGCGGCGGGCATGACGGGCGATGCCAAGGAGAAGCGGGATATTCTCAAGTTTGTCGCCCATCAGGACGATATCCGCAGTCTCCATGGCGATGTCTGTGCCGGCGGCTCCCATGGCCACGCCGACATCAGCCGAGGCAAGAGCTGGGGCATCGTTGACACCATCTCCAACCATCATCACACGGCCTTGTTTCTTGAGTTCGCGGATGGCGGCCACTTTGTCTTCTGGGAGGAGTTCCGCTCGGACGTCATCGACTCCCGCTTCCGCAGCGATCGCGTGGGCAACGGCCTTTTGGTCGCCAGTGAGCATCACGACTTTTTTTACGCCCAGTTCGTGGAGGCGTCGGACCAAGGCTGTGGATTCCGGTCGCAGGGTGTCAGCAAGGGTGATCACAGCGCGGGCGGTCACGCTCTCGCCAGAGCGGATACCCACCCACACACAGGTATGACCACGGGAGGCAAGTGATGAGGCGTGAGTTGATATGGCCTCCATGCCCTCGGCGGCGAGTTCGATAAAGAATCGCTCGCTCCCCACGACAATGTGTTCGCCGTCGATGGTCGCCTCAGCACCTTTTCCAGCGGTGGCTTGGAAGTCCCGGGCAGGCGGGAGTTCTATTTTTAGGGACATCACGCACTGAAAAATAGCGCGAGCGAGGGGGTGTTCGGATTTTTCTTCCAATGCGGCGGTGGCGCCGACGAGTTTGCGAAGTGATTCGGGAATTCCTGCATCTGGGGTGTGGGCACCAGAGGGATCGATGATTGCAGTGACCACCGGTTTGCCTGCTGTGAGGGTGCCGGTTTTGTCAAAGGCAACGATGTCAATTCGGGAGGCTTGTTCCAGATGCGATCCTCCCTTGATGAGAATGCCACGCCGCGCGGCGCCTCCGATTGCCGAGAGGACTGTTGCCGGCGTGCTGATGACCAGTGCACATGGCGAAGCCACCACCATAATAGTCATGGCCCGGTAGAAGGCCTCATTGAATCCCTCGCCCATGAGAAAAAATGGAACAAGAAAAACAAGCGCAGTAAACGCTATGACGCCAGTTGCGTAGTATTGCTCAGCCTCTTCGAGGAAGCGCTGGGTTTTTGATTTTTCGGCTTGGGCCTCCTCGACGAGTTTGACCATGCGGGCAAGAGTCGAGTCCTCCGAACGCGTAGTGACCTTTAGTTCCAGTCCACCACTTTGATTGAGGGTGCCGGCGAAGAGCTTGCTGCCCGACTCTTTCGGTACGGGCAGAGATTCGCCGGTGAGACTCGATTCATCCACGTGGCTCCGGCCTTCCAATACGGTCCCATCGACAGGCACATGCTCTCCCGGGCGCAGAATCACGATATCGCCGACCTGGAGCTCCTCTACACGCACAGTGATAGTTGATCCATCGCGCTTGAGCAGGGCTTTTTCGGGGCGGAGTTTCAAAAGGGAATGGATCGCCTTTCGCGTGCGTTTTAGGGCATAGCTTTGGAGCACGTTCGAGAGGGCAAAGAGAAACAGCAGCAGGGCACCCTCGAAAGGTTGGCCCACGAGTCCCGCACCGATGGCCGCGAGGACCATAAGGACATCAATATCCAAAACCCGCTCGCGGAGCGAGGCGATTGCCGAGCGTACGCCTTGTTGGCCGCAAAAGAAATATGCTCCAGCGTAGAGGATCCATGTGCTGATGGCTGAGGGGCCGATGAGGTGCTCCGAGACAAAGGACATGACGAGAAAAAGAAAACCGGTGGTGCAGGAAATCTCATCGTTGAGTGAACCTGATCTGAGGCGTTGCCAGAGTGTTTCGATATCCTCCTCAAATTCGGGCTTATACTCCGAAATCCTTGCGCCGGCTTCTTTGAGGCCTTGCATGAGCATTTGCTCGTTCGCCGTATTTTCGTCAAACGTCAGACACAAGATCTTGCCAATATAAGTGGCGGTGGCCTTCCTGACGCCCGGAATTTTTTTTACTTTTTTCTCCAGACGGATCGCGCAGGCCTCGCAGGCGTCACTATTCAGGCGGAGGGTTCTTTTTTTGAGTGAGATATCCGGAGCGTGAGATTCTGCGATTCGGCGGAGTTCATCTTTTCCAATTGTGGATGGATCGTATTCGATCTCGATGGCGGCTTTGCCTTTAACAGGATGCGCATCGACCACGCCCTTGTGACGGGCGATAGACCTGGTGGATTCATTCAACGCCTGATCGAACTCGTTTTTGTCGTTCATGATGACTTGCCAAACCAAGCACACGACTCGCTTGGTGGCACCTTGAAAAAGGCAAAAAAAACGCGTGGACTCAAGTCCACGCGCTTTTTTTGGAAGGAAATATGAATCAGTTGGCAGCGATGGCTTGGTCAACATTCACGCGACGTCCGTTTTTATCGAACTTCACATGTCCATCTACAAGTGCCCAGATGGTGTAATCGCGACCGAGTCCGACGTTGCGGCCGGGTAAAAACTTGGTGCCACGCTGGCGTAGGATGATATTTCCAGCAATGACTGACTCGCCGCCGAATTTTTTCACCCCGAGGCGCTTGCTAACGCTGTCGCGTCCATTTTTGACGCTGCCTTGTCCTTTTTTATGGGCCATAAATTATTACTTGGTTGAAATTGATTCTATCTTGAGTTTGGTGAGTTGGCGGCGATGGCCAACGGTACGATGATAGCCTTTGCGGCGGCGGAATTTGAAAGCAATAACTTTATCGCCCTTGAATTGGTCGACAACCGTTGCATTCACTTTGGCCCCTTCAACAAAAGGTGAGCCAACTTTCACGTCATCACCCTCGGAAACGAGGAGGACTTCAGCGAGGTTGAGGGCTGTCCCGACTTCGGCGTCGAGTTTTTCCACATCGATTTCGCTTCCGGATTCGACGCGGTATTGTTTGCCGCCTGTTTTGATGACTGCGTATGGCATAAAAAAATCTTGGTTAAGTAGGGCTGGCGAAAATGCGGTAATTCGGAATTTATGCAAGTTCAAAACGCAAAAATCGAGTGGCTGGCGTTGGTGATCCTTGAATTGCAATCTCAACTACGCGTCAGACACCCGGCAAGACCTGTGGCAGATTTCAAGTGTTGGGTTTATTAAAACCCGGCAGGCAAATGAAAATGCCTTTCCATGGGTGTGGGGAGTCGAAATAATCACGCCACATTTTTTTCGATTTTTTCAGATATGTCATCCAAGCCCAATCCTCGCCCGTATTCCTCAGAAGTATTCGACGGTCTTAGTCGCGCCCCGAGTCGGGCGATGCTGTATCCGGTCGGGTACAAGGAAAGCGATTTTAAAAAGCCGCAGGTCGGCATTGCTTCCACATGGAGCATGGTCACGCCCTGCAATATGCATATTGATCAACTCGCTCGAGAGGCTGCGCTGGGGGTCGATTCCGCCGGAGGCAAGGCGACGATCTTTAATACGATCACGATTTCCGATGGCATCTCGATGGGGACTCAGGGAATGAAATACTCACTCGTCTCCCGGGAGGTGATCGCCGACTCGATCGAGACAGTGGTTGGATGCCAAGGTTTTGACGGATTTGTGGCAATTGGCGGCTGTGACAAAAATATGCCCGCTTGCGTCATGGCGATGACCCGAATGAATCGAGCCTCGGTCTTTGTTTATGGCGGCACTATCCAGCCGGGGTGCCTTGCCAAACGACAGCTTGATGTCGTCTCGGTTTTTGAGGCTGTAGGCCAATGTGCCGCAAACAAAATTTCCAAAAAGGAACTTCACGATGTCGAATCCAATGCGATTCCCGGACCAGGGTCGTGCGGAGGGATGTATACCGCCAACACGATGGCTTCCGCAATTGAGGCGATGGGATTCAGCCTGCCTAACAGTTCCGCTCAAAACGCAGTGTCCTCTCACAAGACGGCGGATTGCAGGAATGCCGGCGCTGCTGTGTTGAATTTGCTCAAGCGCGGCATCCGGCCTTCGGACATCATCTCCAAGGAGGCGCTGGAAAACGCAATCACGGTGACAATCGCTCTTGGCGGATCCACCAACGCAGTTTTGCATCTCTTGGCCATCGCGCACACGGCAAATATCAAGCTCACTCTTGAGGATTTCACACGCATCGGCCGAAGGGTGCCTGTTCTAGCCGATCTGAAGCCAAGTGGCCGCTACCTGATGAGCGAGCTCGTTGATATTGGCGGCATCGTCCCGCTTATGAAAACTCTGCTGGCAGAAGGGTTGCTCCACGGCGACTGTCTGACGGTCACAGGAAAAACGATCAAGCAGAACCTGGCCCCCTTTAAGCCTTATCCGAAGGGGCAGACGATTGTGCGACCACTGAAGAATCCGATCAAAAAAGACAGCCATTTGGTGATTCTCAAAGGCAACCTCGCTCCCGCTGGAGCGGTGGCGAAGATCAGCGGCAAAGAAGGTGAGAAATTCAGCGGACGAGCCCGCGTTTTTGAGTCCGAGGAAACCGCGTTGGAAGCGATTCTTTCAAACAAAGTGCAGAAGGGCGATGTGATTGTCATTCGCTACGAGGGGCCGCGGGGCGGTCCTGGCATGCGGGAGATGCTTTCCCCCACGAGCGCCGTCATGGGAGCCGGACTGGGCAAGGATGTCGCCTTGATTACCGACGGCCGTTTTTCAGGTGGAACCCACGGATTTGTGGTTGGCCATATCACGCCTGAGGCTTTCGACGGTGGTCCGCTTGCGATCGTGAAAAATGGCGATCCGCTCACGATCGACGGGATTTCCCACAAGCTCACACTCGATCTGCCAAAGAAGGAAATCTCAGCGAGATTGGCCAAATGGAAAAAGCCGAAGCCTCGGATGAATCGCGGCGTGTTGGCAAAATATGCCAAGCTTGTTTCCACGGCCTCTGAAGGGGCGGTAACCGATGCGGCATTGTAACAGGTGACCTTGATCCTCTCATGAGCCAATATCCGGCAAACCCGATGCAGGCGGCTGCATTTCTGCGCCATGAAGCCGCTCCGCGTGATCCTGGTGCGATTCGCCAGATTTCGATCAGCTTCGGTGAGAGTATTGATCAAGACCTCCTCCGCAAGGCTTGGAGCGCAGTGTTCAACAGGCATCCGATCCTGAGGTCGGCTTTCATCAAATCCGGAAACGCGGTAATGGTTCGCGAGGCGGCGAAGGCGGACCCCGATTGGATTGAATTCGACTGGCGGAGCATTCCTCAAGAAGACCTCCCTGCAAAGTGGAATGATCTTCTCGTTCGTGATGCCGATAACGAGTTTGAAGCATTGGCGGTGCCTCTTTTGCGGTGGTATGCCATTCAATTGCCCGGCGGGGCATGGCACTACCTCCTCTCCTCTCCCTCGTACTTGATCGACGAGTTTTCCACGACACGGATCCTGATCGACCTCCTTCTCGTGTTGGGGGATGCTTCAATTGCTCCTGCTGCTTCGATGCCTGTTCCATCCAAAGCCAAAGGATGGGAAAACTTTCTTAAGGGAGCCAAAGCGCCACAAGTGCTCTTTCCCCGCCTTGGTGACGGATCCTCCGTGCGCGCCTCAATGCTCCTAAACCGCGACAAGACGGCTGAGTTTTCCGCATTCTGCCTCCAGCATGATTTGGAAGAGAGTCTTGTTGTTCGCTGCCTGTTTGGGCTCTTATTAAGGCGCCTCGGAGCCAAGGGGAATGTGATGAAAGTCCTTTTTGATGCACGCGGCGATTCCGCCGAGGCCGGATACTTTCAAAACTGGCTTCCTGTCGCCCAAGCCTGGCTTGGGCCTGTTCGTGAGTGGCTTGCCGAGGAGCAGGAACGTGCCGATGCCATGGATGAACACACATGGATCGAGCCTGATACTGCGATCCTTGAAGCGGGGCTGGATTTTTCCGCCAGTGAAATTCCCGTGTCCTATGCTTGGAAAACAGGAACGATAAATACCGTGATCCACACCGCGTTGCCGCGATGGATCAATTTTGATGCGCAGCCCCGGCAGATTGACGCCGGCGGGGTGTTGCTCGAGGCGCGGCCCGGACCAAGGCTTGAATTGTCACTTTGTGGCCCGTTTTCAACTGAAGCCGCCACAAAAGAAGTTCTCGCCCGTTTGGTAGGCTTGATTTCTGAAATTTCTGAAATTTACAACAAGCCTGTCGACCGCATGCCTTTGTTGCCGCCTGATGAAATCCGCGTGTTGCGGGACTGGACGCGCGGGAGGGATGTCCCAGCAACGCCACCTTCATTGGTTGATGCGTTTCGAGATGTCGTCGATGTGAATGCCGATGCGATTGCGATCCGCTGCGGCGACTACGCCATGACCTATTTGGAATTGAACGAGTTGTCGGACAAGTTGGCGGCGCACATGACACAGGCGGGATTTGCGGGGGGGTGGCATACAGGCTTGATCATGTCGCCATCGGCTTGGGTTGGCGTCGCTCTTTTGGGTTCCTGGAAGGCTGGCAATTCATGCATCGCTCTCGATCCTGAGGCCGATAGTGATTGGATAGAGCAGACCTTGGCAGCACACGATGTTGCCGTTGTCATTTGCGATATGCAGAGCATGGAGGGTATCGACCAGTCCCAAAGGCGATGCATCGTGATTGATCAGGATTGGGATTCGCTCGAACTCGCCTTAATCGAGCCACGGGAGATCAAAGCCGAGCAACTTGCGGCCACTCTGCCCGGGCATATGGGATGTGATCTTCCAATCCTCGCAGCTCTTACGCACGGCACCATGGCGGCCGCTGCTCTGGAGGGGGCAAGGGTCATGGATTTCAAGGCCGGCGAGGCGTTTCTTGTCCGGGCTGTTCCCGGTGGCGGTGCGTTTTTTGATGAATGGCTCATTCCTTTGCTCTCGGGCGGGACGGCATTTATTCCGGAGGAGGAATTGAACGAGCCGGCGACCGCTCCCGTGACCCACCTGCGCCTGACCACTCCGGAGTGGGCAAATCAAGCTGCGGCATGGCTTCGTGGTGGGGCTCCAGCTGCCAATTCCTTGCGAGTGGTGGCTGTGGAGGCGGGAACTCCTTCTCAAATCGCCCGTACGGTATGGCACACGCGCTTGCACCCGCCACTGCATCAGGTTGTCTTTTCAAGTCCTGCTGGGTTGTGCGGCATGGGGTTGGCGGGCGCGGCAAGAAAAGATCTCGCGACACTTTCCGCAGGCAAGCCTACTGGCGATGTCCGGATTTCCTTGGCAGATGAGGATGGAATGGAGGTGCTGCCCGGTTTTGCCGCCTCAGTGCACATGAAATTTCCCGGGTGGAAAAATCAGGCAGGGGCCGCCGGCCGGCTTGGGATCGAGTTGGGACTTCTTGGGTGGCGGGACAAGGATGGTGATGTGTTTTTGGAAAGTGCTGAAAGGTCGAGTGCCGGAGTGCCTGCTGCCGCAGAAAATTTGGCGCGGATGCCATTTCATTCCCACGCTTTGGATGTCTTTGTCTCGGGAGATGTGTTTGTCCTGTCGACCGACGAGGTTCCCGGAGCAGTGCGTATTGATGAATGGCCGCTCAACCGCGGGGGTTGGGTGGATGTGAATGCACTGACTGGCAGCAAGGATTCGCCCTCTCCGACTATGCTTTCGGAAAAATCCCCGGCGGATGGTGCGCGAGCCGTGCTGATCAATCAACCGCCACCACCCCGTCGGAGATCACTAGATGCCTGGTCGCCAATAGTAAAAATGCAGCCCGGGCAAGGTGGTGAGTTGCTGGTGCTGGTGCATGCCGCTTCCGGTGACCCTGCGGATTATGCTGAATTGCTTATGGCTCTCGGGCCTGAGCGACCGGTGATCGGAATCGAGGCCCGAGGCACACTGAATCCGGAGTCATGCCACCCTTCCGTGGAAAGTGCCGCCGCTCAATATATCGCGGCATTGTTCGAAGAGGAGCGACCCCAGGAATATCAGTTGGCGGGATATGGTTTCGGGGGAACTGTGGTTCTTGAAATGGCTCGTCAATTGACCGCCGCCGGTCGTGTGCTGCCTCGAATCGTTTTATTCGGATCAACACCACCACGCCATGAGTCTCCGGGTGGGTGGCTGTATGCCGTTAAGAAGGTGCTGAAAAAAAATGCCCTTCCGCTTCGTATGGAGCCTGGAGAGCCGACTAGCGATATTGAGAAGAGGCACCAAGAATTATGGACTGCCTACAGAACCGGAAAATTTGATTTTCCTGCCACGGTGATTCTGCCCGCCGATGCGGAATCCGATGCAGCGGCGGTGTGGAGCGAGATTCTTCCCAAAGCGGATTTCGAGGTAACCAAGTCTCCTTGGGCATGCATGCTCGATTTCCCTGCAGTGAAGCGTGTGGCTTCTATTCTGAACTGCACCTCAGCTTCTCCAGACGGCGACAACGCCTTCTCCTGAGCCCTGTCCGGAAGTTTAGTTTGTGAAACTCCGGACTTGGTCGAGAATCACATCAGCAAAACCGGGGTCTGTACCAATCGCGCCACTATAGAAAAGTTGTTTACCGCGGAGGGAATAGGGGTTGTTCCTGAAGACTGTGCTTTGGCTTGCTGCTGGTCCGATATCTTCTTGAATCCCAAGGAGGACAGGAATGTCCTGATAGCTGTGTAGTCCATCCGAAATAAAAAATGGAACCACAATGACATTTTTCTGTGAAGAAAGTTTGTCCCATTCCGAGATAAGGGGATCTTCCTCCATGTAGGCAGCAATGACCTCGGCATATTCGCCCTTTTCCGAAATGATTTTCACCTGGTGCTTTGCTGCGACTGCGGAGTTGTCATTAAGGCCAGTGCCGTGACCCACAATAAAAAGGGATGTCTCGGAAGGGGGAACGTCTGGAGCAACTGATTTTGCCTGTTTGACGAGAAGCGAGGTCATGGCGTCATGGCTGCCGGCTGGATCACAGTAGTGGATTGCTCGCTTGCCAATGCGGGTCGTTTTTCCCTCTAGCCCTAGTTCGCGGGGAATGACTGTGCGGGTGAAATAACCTTCGCTGATGAAGTTGGGAACAACGAAGACCTCATCACTATCCACCATGCGAAGCGCCTCGCGAAAACCAGGCTCCTCCTTCCAAAAGCAACTTGCCACCTCGGAAAAGATGCCGCGGTTCCGGATTTCGCGGGCATGGACAAGAGTCGGGGCACTGGAGTCCGGGTTCACGGTTGAGCCGTGACCTACAATGAGAAGTGCCGAGCGGGAAAAATCATTCATGGGATATCCTAGAATACGAGAGCTGAAAGAGATTGGAACCAGGTTTTTTTGTTTTGATGGTTTAGGATGACGCTCCGTCGGGTTGGAGGCGGATTTTAACGGGTGAAGGGCGGAAACATTGTCCAACCCGACCTTCTTTTGCTTGCTTCGGAGAAGGCATCCGTTGATATGTTGACGCGTTTTTCAGCGCCCCGGAAACGGGGAATTTTTCAAGGATACTTTTCAACATGAGCGAGACGGCAACACCTGTGGCAATGGTCAATGTGCAAATCGACGGGGAGTGGAAGCAGTTCCCGAAAGGCACACGCGTGATCGAAGCCTGCATGCAAAGCGGGAAATTTATCCCGCACTATTGCTATCACCCGAAATTAAGTTCTCCCGGAAATTGCCGCATGTGTCTTGTGGAGACGGGCCGCCCTAAGATGACGCCAGAGCGTCAACCTGTGCTTGATGCAGAGGGGCGTCCGGAGATTGGCTGGGGCCCAAAACCGGAAATTTGCTGTGCGGCAGAGGTAAGCGAGGGAATGGGTGTGCGTACGACCTCGCCGCTTGTCGAGGAGTGCCGTAAAGGTGTCATGGAATTTCTGTTGATCAACCACCCCCTGGATTGCCCGATCTGTGACCAGGCCGGGGAATGCAGATTGCAGGAGTTTTCAGTTGAGTTTGGAAAAGGGGAGTCGCGCTTCCGCGAAGAGAAGGTCAAAAAGCCCAAGCGTGTCGATATCGGTGAACGGATCGTGCTTGATGACGAACGCTGTATCATGTGTTCGCGTTGTATTCGCTTCATGAAGGAAATCGCCAATGATGATGTGCTAGGATTCCTGAATCGTGGCAGCCACACAACGTTGTCTGTTTATCCCGGGAAGCGGCTTGACAGTAATTACTCGCTGAACACCGTAGACATCTGCCCGGTGGGCGCTCTGACCAGCAAGGATTTTCGCTTCAAGATGCGGGTTTGGTTCCTGAAAGAAACCAAGAGCATTGATGTGAACTGTGGGACCGGTTCAAATATTATTATCTCGAGTCGAGAGAACGTTGTTTACCGCATCACCCCACGGGATAATGATTTTGTAAACTCATGCTGGCTGCCTGACAGCCACCGGTTGAATTTCCACTACATTAATAGCGACGCGCGCTTAAAGGAACCGTCGATAAAAGGTGAGGGGGTTTCTGTGAATTGGATGCATGCGATCGCGGGTGCCGCTGAGAAACTCCGCGGATGCGATCCTGCGAAGACAGCGATGATCGCCTCTGCTCGCATGACAAATGAGGAGCTTTTCCTAGCGCGTCGCTTGGCAGATACGCTGAAAATTGGGCGGTTTGATGTCCTTCCACGCACCCAGCAGGGTGATGGATTTCTGGTTTCCAATGATGGGAACCCCAATACCGCCGGAGCAAAACTTCTTGGGATGGCTACGGGAAGGCTTCAGGGGATCGTTGAAGGGGTAGAATCCGGCGAGATCCAATCTCTTGTGTTGCTCGGCGAGGATGCAGTCGCATGCGGGATTTCTCCCGCAGCGTTGGAAAAACTCAGTGCGCTTGTCGTGATGGGAATCCTGAAAAATACTAGCACGGAGCTTGCGCATGTTGTTCTTCCTGCCAGCGCGTGGGCTGAGAAGCGTGGCACTATGATTAATGTGAAAGGACGTCTTCAGCGCTTGAACCAGGCTGTAAATCCTCCCGGACAGTCCAGAGACGATTGGGAGATCCTACGAGACTTGATCCAAGCACTCTCCGGTGCGAATGAAATTTCTACCATCGAGGAGGTTTTCAAACAGATGGCCTCGGGTGTTTCCGCCTTGGAGGGACTGACGATCAGTCGTGTTGGCGATCTTGGAGTACAACTGAATCTCCCTGCTTGATCATGCGCCGCTTCTTGCTTTTGGCGGCATTCATTCTTGGATTGTCGGGATGCGCTGGGCGCGATGCGGTGACCCCACTCAATCCCCGCCACACGCGGATCGAGTGGTTGGGAAATGAATGTTTCCGCATCACCTCTCCTATCGGGACCTCTATTCTCACAAATCCGTATGCACCCAAAACTGGCGGAAGGTCGCTCCCCTCGAACCTTAAGAGCGATGTTGTGCTGATTACTTCGGAAACCCCGCAGAACAACAACGTCAATGCACTTGCAAACCAACCGGCCATTCTTCGCGGTGGGGTGGGGATTGGGGTAAATAATGTAACAGGAATCAGGATTGTTGGAGTGCCTCTTTATCTGAATCCCGAATCACCCTCATCGCTCGGCATGAATTTAGTCTACGCGTGGACGATGGACGGGATTCGCTACTGCTTTGCAATGCATCCTTCCAGCGCTCTTGATGCCGATCAATTGGCTCAGGTCGGACGTGTGGATGTGCTGTTCATGACCCCGCAAGGAATAAGCGCCACGCTTCGCGAGAATTTTTTAACACAATTAAAACCACATTTATTGATTCCCGCAGGCTCTGGAGCGAAGGGATGGACTGTGGGAGATAAACATGCCGTGCAGGGTGGGGGCTTGATGCTTGCCAGAGAGATGTTGCCTGCCGGCATCGCAACCCTCCATTTTTAATCAATGGGAAAAAGGATCTTAATTACAGGTTCGGGTGGACGAGAACATGCGCTGGCATGGAAGTTAAGCCAATCTCCCGCTGTTGATCATATTTATGTGGCTCCGGGAAACGCTGGTACGGCGTTGCTTGCTGAAAATGTCCCGATCGCTCCAGAGAATGCCCAAGGCTTACTTGCCTTTGCTCGTGAAAATCGGATCGACCTGACGGTTGTCGGACCGGATGACGCATTGGCAGCCGGGGTGGTTGATGTTTTTGAGGATGCCGGGCATAGGATTTTCGGCCCGAGGGCATCGGCCGCGCGCTTGGAATCTTCAAAGGCGTTCGCAAAGGATTTCATGCAACGCCACGGGATTCCCACCGCTGCTTATCGAGAGTTTACCGATAGCGCCGAGGCTCGAGAATATTGCCGCACGGCAAATTATCCGCTCGTCGTTAAAGCCGACGGGTTGGCCCTTGGAAAAGGGGTTATCATCGCCGCAGATTTTGATCAAGCGGATGCTGCAATCCGAACATGTATGGAGGAAAAGGTGTTCGGTGCAGCTGGAATGCGCGTTGTTGTGGAGGAGTTTTTGGTCGGAGTCGAATGCTCGATTCACGCCCTTATTGACGGAAAAGGGTATTTATTGTTTCCCGATTGCCGCGACCACAAGAAGGCCCTCGATGGCGATCTGGGTCTTAATACCGGCGGTATGGGCACAATTTGTCCCTCCGGCACAGTTGATGAGGCGTTGGCGGTGCGCATCCACACGGAGATCCTCGACCGCTTCTTGGCGGGCCTTCAGGCGGATGGATTAATCTTTCGGGGAATGCTTTTTCCTGGGCTGATGTTGACCGCAGATGGTCCGAAGGTTCTTGAGTTCAATTGCCGTTGGGGCGATCCAGAAACCCAAGTGTTGGTAAGGCGCTTGAATTCAGACCTGCTCCCGCTGCTTGAGTCCACGATTGATGGCACGCTGACCGACCAAGTTCCTGTTTGGGATGAGGCTGCCGCTGTTTGTGTGATTCTCGCTTCTGGCGGGTATCCTGGCTCCTACCAAAAGGGGCTACCTATTGAAGGGCTGGCAAAGGCTGCAGCGATCAAGGGGGTCGAGGTATTCCATGCTGGCACGAAGAGGAGCGATGGATCTGTGGTGACGAATGGTGGTCGTGTGCTCGGCGTTACCGGAAAGGCTCTCGGACTGGATGCAGCTAGAGCTATGGCCTACCAAGGAGCTGATCAAATTTTCTTCGACGGAATACAGCGGCGCAATGACATTGGCGCTCCATGCAAAATGCCATGAACATATTCCGGTTTCCCCCCTTTATCGCTCTGTCGTATATGCTTCATGCCACAGAGCTCCCACCGACCCCTGACCCCACCCCCGAGCCAATTCCGGTCCCCACCTTCGGTCAATGGGTCAATGGGCTGGACGACGCCCAAGTGCAAAAGGCGTTGGAATTGGTCGAGACCCATTTTCAAGGGGCGTCAGGGCTCGATGCCGGAGCAAAACAGCGTGCATTACTCGAGGGGCTTGGCTCCAAGTTTGGGCCAGGAATAGGATTTGCTACGTTGACGCGCACGGTTGGGGATGCTACGCCGTTTCTCGCTGAGATTCTCGATGGGCAGGCAGGATATGTTAGGCCGGGAACTCTCGATTCAAAGGTGCTGGGCCAAATGGATGCGGCATTGGAAAACTTCACCGACAAGCAGATTCCGGCAGTGATTTTAGACCTGCGTGCGGTTGGTCCTGGCAGCGACATGGAATCGGCTGCCGAGTTTGCCCGCCGTTTCTCCCCCAAGGGAAAAATCATGTTCACGATACAAAATCCAAGCGCCAAACAGGAGCGCATTCTAACTTCTGACAAGGACCCTCTTTTCTCCGGGATCCTTCTTGTGCTGGTTGATGCTGAAACTTCCGGAGCTGCAGAGGTTTTGGCTGCGACGCTTCGGGAACATGCTGATGCGATGGTTGTTGGGGAGCAAACTGCAGGCGAGGGGGTCGAATTTGGCGAATTTTCACTGGGGGGAGACAAGGTGTTGCGTGTCGCTGTCTCCTGCGTGGTCCTCCCTGGGGGGGGGACACTTTCGCCTGATGGGCTGAGGCCGGATGTTCCTGTGGCGTTCAATCCCGTCCTGAGGGATCGCATTTTTGAGCTGAGCCAATCGGGAGGTGTCAGCAGATTTGTATTTGATGTCGATCGGCCGCGGATCAATGAGGCGGCGCTTGTGGCGAGGACAAATCCGGAAATTTCAGCAGGCAAGTCAGAGGAGATAGATGCTCCCCGTGATGCCGTTCTTCAGCGGGCCATGGATCTTGTAACGGCGATCCAGTTTTTTAAGAAATAGGAGGGAACGCCGTATTTCCTGCGGAACCGCCTCAGCAAGCGGTTGGTATCGCCTGCCATGTGTTCCGCCATGCTTTCAGCGACTCGCGGAAGCTGTCCGAAGCGGCGTTCACTTGTCGACGAAGTTCAGCGAGTTCTTTGCGGGAGAGTTCGGATTTTCCAGCAAGTGCTGCGCGGTATTGAATAAGCAACCCCTCCCATACGAGCAGGGATTCATTCATTTGCGTACGGGCGGCATCCAGCATGGATTGAATTTGGTCAGTCAAAGGGGTAGCTCTGTTTTGAAGGCTTTTTTGGAGAATAATTTCCTGTTCATCAATTTGCGCTTTGAGAATCTTTTCCTCTGGAACGGTGCGCAGGTTGCTGGTGAGTCCGATCTTGCTGAGAAGCCAGATCGTCCACTTGGTCGGATCGAACTGCCAAGGCTTCACCCCGTTCCGGTAATCGTGCTGAAATTCGTGATGGAAGTTGTGGTATCCCTCGCCAAACGTAAATAAGGCCATCAGCAAGCTGTCGCGTGCGGAACATTTGCTGGAGTAGGGACGGTCACCAATCCAGTGGCACAGCGAATTAATGCAGAATGTCGTGTGATGCACGCATACAATGCGCGCGAATCCTGCGATTAGAAATCCACCAAGGGCGGCGACTGGTCCACCCCACATCAAACCGATGAGGGCTGGAAGCCCGAAGCCCATCAAAACAGCCACAGGCACGTAGAATTGGTGTTGCCACCAGGCGAGTTTGTCCTGCTGAAGGTCACGAACCCAGGTGAGTGGGGTGTCTGGGCTGCGGCGGAAAAGAAGCCAACCGATGTGGGCGTGGAAAAGACCACGTGAAATATCGTAGGGGTCGTCATCGTGATCCACAAACTTGTGGTGTCGGCGGTGATCTGCCGACCAAGCCAGTGCGGACCCTTCAAAGGCTGCCGCCCCGAAGAGGAGGGTATAAAGTTTGACCAAGGGATTTGCTTTGAAGGTCAGGTGTGAAAAGAGACGGTGGTACCCAAGAGTGATGCTAATTGCGCTGGAGGTGAAAAAGAAGAAAAAGAGGAAGATTTGGAAGAGATCGATCCCGTAGTGCCAGATGTAAAGCGGCACGGCTGTGCAGGTGGTGGCGAAGGTGCCAATCAGAAAGATGCTGTTGGTAACACGGATTTTACTGAGAAGGTATTTCATGAAGTCTTTGTCTGGCGGGGACCTTTCGCCATCGGGTGAGGCATGGTAGTCCCCTATTGAGATTCAAAAGAATCGTCGAAGTCGGCCGATTTGCAAGCTCAGTTACTGAATTGCGACAGCGGTCGCAGAGGGGATTCGCCGACTGAAAAACTGGCTTCGGGGTCATCGTCCGGGCCTGTGTTGAGATCGACTACAACGGGGTAGTGGTCTGAGTAGCGGTTTCTCCAGGTTGTTTTGTCGCATTTTCCTTCGTTATCAATCACATCAAAGGTGCGCTTCTGGATTTCATCGAAGCCCGTTAATGGAACAATGTGGTCGATCTGGTTATCGAAATGGATGATTGAGGATACTGGCCGGTTGGTTGTAAGGTAGGAGGCGAGCCCCTTATTTGTAAGGGTCGCGTGTTCGGGTGTGCACAGGCCGTGATTGAAGTCCCCTAGCACAGCAATATCGGAATCCTCGCCCGGAGTAGAGCGAAGGGAAACGATGCGTTTTTTGATTTCAGTGAGTTCGTATACTCTTTTTTGGAGGTCTGAGGGTTCGAAGCCGGCCTTGAGATGGACGGCAACCAGGCGAAAGTCGGGGCCGCCTCCCACGGCCCTAAAGCAGGCAGCTACGGGGATTCTATGAAAAATATGGAGCCCGTTGAATCGGCGAGGAAGGTTTTTCCAATCGCTTGCACTGACAAGCTGCACCCGGCGGTTGTCCCATAGGAATCCCACGCCGATTTGCTTTGGTGGTTGGCCGCCGATATATCCAGTGCGGCCAAGAACGCCATCCCATTCCGGACCGATGCGATGGGCAAGATCGCGCAGAGTGCGCCAGCCATTGACCTCGGAAACGGCAAGAACTGAAACTTCAAGATTGCGGATTTTTGCTGCAATGGCGTTCAAATCATCATCCGTCCGTCGGGGGTCCGTGCGGCTACCGAAATGTTCCAAATTCCATGCGCCAATACGAAGTGGTTTGTCAGCGCCAAGAATGGGCCTTGGCAGACACCCAAAAACCGCCACGATCATGATGAGTAGGAGGAGATGAATGCGGGGCATTGTGGTAAGAAAAAGAGGATTCAACCGCTTGAGGCGGGTCTTTGTGCAATCATGGGAGTTGCCGGCATTGCGACTGCCTCTGCGAAGTGAGGGGCGTTTGTGGATAGTCTGAGGCAATGGGCCGTGCGTTAAACACTGCAGTAGCCCCCCTAGCCCCTTGTTTGAGTGGTGCGGGTCTCACCCTGCCCCCAGCACAAAGCGCATGTAGAAATACAATAACGGCGCAGTAAAGAGGATGCTATCGATCAGATCCAGAGTCCCACCAATGCCAGGCAGCATCGCGCTGGAATCCTTCGTATGCGCACCGCGTTTAACCACCGATTCCGCCAAATCGCCAATGACTGCGGCAAAGCCTAGCAATAGTCCAAGAATGGTGAGGTCGTCGAAACGGAATAAACTCAGTTTTTGAGGCATCAGCGCATACATCCAATAACTGCAAAGCAAGGAGGTGAATAGAGCGCCGGCAAAACCTTCCCATGTTTTCTTTGGACTGATATGCGGGGCGAACGGGTGCTTTCCGAAGAGGCTACCAAACACATAAGCTCCCATGTCACTGAACTTTGTTACAGCCACGAGATAGAGGACATAATGCTGCCCTGTGGTCATGCCGCACTCCAGTCGCGGAGTGAGGTAGATTATTTTCATCACAAAGCTAAACAGCCATGGGATGTAGAGGAGCCCGAAGAGGGTGTAACTCATCGCCCGCAGCGGATCATTCGAGGTGCCACGGAACATCTGCCGGGTGAAGACCGTGATCAAAAAAAGGACTGGCACCAGGAGTTCAAAATCTTTGGTGTTCTCCGGTCCACCAGTGCGGATGAACCAAAATCCACCAAACAACAGAACCCCTGCACAAATCAGGCCGGTGAGTGAGAAAACGCCGATGCCATTCGCCTCAAGCATCCTGTAGTATTCCCAAAGAGCCCGAAGAGCCATGAAGCCCAAGAGGGCAAGAAAGCCGATTTCCCATCCGGAAAACACAGTGGTCAACATGAGTGCCCAAAGCGCCAGTGTGCTCGAGAGTCGCATTAGAAATGTAAGCCGTCCGGAGGTCATCGCCTGAACAATAGACTGGCTGAGTTCACAGAAATGCGCAATCCGGTAGACTTGGGATTTACAGCGAGGCTTCCAAGTGTTCCAAGACCTTGGAAAAGGGAACGCTTTCAAGCATTCCAAAGTCATCGTGCCGGGTCAGGCGATCGCGGGTTGTGGCAGGGCTGGTCATTCCACAGAGAAATCGGGTGAGGGCCCGTTTACTTCTTAGGGCGGCGTGGCCTTCTTTTCGGAGGGCTTGGATGGAAGCAATGGTGGAGGCTGTGATTTCCGGAATGGGCGATGCTGGAAGAGGTTTAGGTTTGGAGCCATGACAGGGGCCACAATGTCCACACGGTTCTTTCAAGGATTCGCCAAAGTAGCCGAGGAGTCGCTTGGTAAGGCAGCCTGGGCTTGTGGCGAAGGCAACGATGCTTTCCAGTCTTTCGAGATCGCGAGCCTCCCGTTGGTTGAAAAGCTCTAAAAGCCAGGACGCAATATTGTGCGGTGAGCGCTCTTTGGCCTCAGGTAAAAGCGAGAAGCGATGACGGAGCCCGGCGGGTTTCAATTCGATGTCCCCGGACTCCTCAAGATACCGGAGAGTCTTCACAATGCGGTCGCGGGGTTCACTGATGCTTGCAGCGGATTGGTCGATATCCAGCGTCAGGAGTCGGCGTCCGCGCTTGGCCGAGTCGAAGAGGGATTTAAGAAAATGTTGGCGGTCGGAGGTATGCCCAGCGATGACACGTTCCTCCGGGTGCCGGAACGAGATTTGGAAGCGCGAGTGGAACATACCGGTTGGTTCGAGGATGCGCTCCTTCTCCAGGTGGGCGATCACCGTTTCCAGAACAAGTTGCCGGATGTCTGTGGTGCGGGAGAGGTCGTATCGGCTGATGTCGAACTCCTCCCCTTGGCGGAGCAGGTGGTCGATCAATCGGCGAAGGGATGGTTCATCCGGCGTATCGCCCAAGATAAAGTTTTCCAGAACGATGAGATCATCGGCGCAGGCGAGCAATTCACAGTGCGAGGGCAAGCCATCGCGGCCCGCCCGCCCTATTTCCTGCTGATAGTTCTCAAGGGTCTTCGGTAAGTTGAAGTGGATGACCGATCGGATGTCAGCTTTGTCGATGCCCATGCCGAACGCTATTGTGGCGACGATGATGTCACAGCGACCCTGCATAAAATCGTCCTGCGCCGTGGCCCGTACTTCATCTGCCATGCCCGCGTGGTAGGCTCTGGCTGAAAAGCCAAGGGATTTCAAGTGGGCGGCGACATTTTCTGCAGTGCGCTGAAGAGTGACATAAACAATAGCCGGATGTCGTGAAGGGTCTTTAAGGATTTCCCCAAGAAGTTCGAGTCGCTCTTCATTTGGAGCAGGCGTGATATGGATCGAGAGGTTGCGTCGGTGGAACGATGTGGTTGTGCAATCCTTCTTACGGATGCCGAAGCCTTTCCGTATTTGTTCGGCCACAGCGGGAGTTGCTGTGGCCGTGAGGGCCAGCACGCGCGGGATGCGGAGTTTTTTTGCCAATGAGGCAAGGCGGAGGTAGTCAGGGCGGAAATTATGTCCCCACTCGGAGATGCAATGGGCCTCGTCGATCGCGAGCAGGGCGGGGGGAGTCTTGCGCAGGCGCGCTAAGAATGCTTCGCTGGCGAACCGCTCGGGCGCGACATAGAGCAACTTGAGGGTGCCGGAGAGGATGGATTCAAAAACAGCCGTGTTCTCTTCCGCTGTCAGAGTCGAATCCAATCGGGCGGCGGCAATGCCACGCTTCTGAAGCGTATCGACTTGGTCCTTCATGAGCGCAATCAAGGGTGAAACAACGATGGTGAATCCGCCAAGGAGTACGGCTGGGAGTTGGTAGCAAAGGGATTTTCCAGCCCCCGTTGGAAATATCGCCAGCGCATGGCGCCCCTCAAGGAGCGCTTCGATCACGCGCCGCTGCCCCTCGCGGAATTCCAAGTGCCCGAAGTGGAGAGCCAAGGAGGCGTCCAAATCCCAGTTGTTCTCCATGGAGAGGAATTCAATAGGAATAAAACCAGAGATGCAAACCAGTGGTGATCCGATCAGTCTTCAACCGATTGGTTGAAATGATATCGGGCCGGAGAGATTCGAACTCTCGACCTCTTGAACCCCATTCAAGCGCTCTACCAAGCTGAGCCACGGCCCGTTTGCAAAACTTAATCTGCGTCGTGGTCGGCCTGTTTTCAAGAACGAATATTAGTCCCTAGCGGGTTGGAGGGTTGGCAGGTTTCGCTGTCCAATAGCGAAGAGGCCTTTAAGGGTAAGGAGTGGATCAATGGAGTCGAAGAGCATAACCCGCGATCCGATCAATTCAGCATCGCCCCCGGTCGCGATGATATAGGGGCGCTTGCGTGGGAAGGCTTCAGAACGGATTTTTTGAAGGATTTCACGCACCAAGCCGCGGTAGCCGTGCACTGCACCCGATAGCATGGCCTCGCGAGTGGTCCGTCCAACAACGCTTTTTGGCTCGGAAAGTCGAATGTTTGGCAGGAGTGCTGTGCGCGAGTGGAGGTAGTTCGTCATAGCCTCCAAGCCGGGAGCGATAACGCCTCCGGTGTAATTTCCTCTGGCTGAGATGATGTCGAAGGTAACTGCAGTTCCGAAATCCACCACGATCGCCGGAAATCCATAGTGGGCAGCGCATCCTGCGGCATTGGCGAGTCGGTCGGCTCCAATGGTAGATGGGTCGGGGTAATCGATGCCTACGCCAAGGTTGATGCCGGGCCCGACCTGGCACACGTTGCTGAACGCCGATTCGACGACGGGAGTCTGTGATGGAACAACCGAGGCGAGCACAACGCCATCGAGACGTGGCGGAGGAAAAGTTTTCTTCAACTCTGTGGCCGAGAGCGAGGATGTGGGAATTCTATAGACCTTGCCGATTCGGTTTCCTGAGGCGATGGCGGCCTTTGTAAAGCTGTTGCTGATATCGATGAGCAGAATCCGTTTCATGCAAAACAGTGCCGTACTCCAAAAGAGAGAGGCAACAGCAGGAGTAGCATCAGCGCGAAAGATCGCCTTGGTTGAGAAGCTTGAATCCCTCTCCTAGAAGCACTGATGTGGCGCATTCGATGTCATCGAGGTGGAGTGCCAGGACGGGATGCCCACGTGGGCGTACGAGCAGGGGGTAGATGAAATAGACATTCACCTCGGCCATAAGAAGAGCCGCCAAGACACCCGAAAGGTCTCCGGGGCCACCTGGAAGCTCGACAGCCATGAGTTTACATTCACTGTGCGCGATATCGTGTTCACGAAAGAGTTCCGCCGTGCGGTCGGGATCGCTGACGATCATCCGACTAATCGCTGTTTCCGAGGATTCAGCGATGCTCAATGCCAGAACAACGATGTTGTTCTCATCGAGAATGCGGACAAGTTCAAGCAACGCGCCAACCTTGTTTTTGAGAAACACCGAAAATTGGCGGACCTGCGGGGTTTTCATTTTTTCTGAAGTTATCGCATTCATTGTGTGGCTCTTATTTGTAGGAATATACAACGCTGGTTTCCGCTTTGTCACCTTCGGTCATTTCCAATCGGAGAAAATACCTGCCGCTTCGGGCAACTGAGATAAGCGCAGTGGCCCGGCCAGGTTCGGCAACAGGCTCCGATCCGGCAGGGTTTCCCTTCGAATCGAAGAGTGAGATTCTCAAGAGCGTGGATGCATCGCAACTCGCTGCTGAAAACCAGTAGTTGTTTCCCGAGAACAGGTGCAGATCGAGAACAAGGGGCTGGCCGCGTGTGAGTACTCCCGTCCAGTAGCCGTCCCGGACTTGATAGCCCTCGCTCCGGAATTGGCGGATATTATTCAAGGCGCGGGTCCGTGGACAATTTGGGTTTTCGTTCCAATTAACAGGTGCGGGTATTGAGTCGGTCGCAGCGAGCGGAACGAGACAACAAATAAAAGCGGCAAGAATAGACGGGGGGATTCTCATGGCTTGGCAGGTGGTGCAAAAGCAAGCGTTGTGAGCCCGGACATCGTAATCGCGATCTTTTCGACTGAGGGTTTTGCCATGAACGATGCAGAGGCGAGCTCCATCTCAGAGAGTGCGGACTCGATGCCGGTAATGAATTGTTGGACAATGGGGCTGTTTCGATTTCTCTCGGGGAGCGAACGCAGGCGCGCCAAGAAATGTCCAGCGAGGGCAGGTTGAACCAAAAGGGCGGATGGCGCCGGCTTGTAATTTTCCACCAGAACCTTTGCCGCGATCCCCATTTGCCGAACCCATGCCGATGTGGCGGCGAGGGTGACAAGGTTGTAATCCATCTGCTCAATGAGGGCTAGCCGGACATCATTTTGAGAGGCATCAAGTTCCTCACGGAGGGTCTTCCAATCCCCCTTCTCGGCGAAGTCGCCGATACTCTGGCTGCGGGTGAGGAGATTTTGGCTGGCGTTGAGCTTTTTGGCCAGCACGAGAATATCGATGCCGATGTTTCGAAGATCTTGGGCGTCTCGCGCTTGGACGGCGATGTAGCCATCCGTCATGAGAATCCCAAGTTGGATCGCGATGAATTCCCGATCAGCCGTGGAGGCTGCTGGCGGGGAGTCGAACTGCGTCCAGTTTGGTTGGCACTCCTTGTCGAGCGCGAGGAAGAATTCGCCCGGCGATGGGATGGCGACTGTCTCCACAAAGAGGGTCGACTGCATTTCCTCACGCGTGAGGGGTTGGTCGTTCGCGCTGGCGGGAAAAGACATAGCCAGGAGGCACAGCGCCATAATGGAAGGACGAAGCGACATGGGAAAAACCATACCCCTGCAGCTTGAGGGATTCAAAGACGGAAAACCGGTTCTCCAGGTGGAGAGATAACAATAAGGTGGCTGGCGAAGGGAGTTTTCCCCCAGAGTGGAACGATCTGGGGTTGAAGTCCGTGGCGTGAAAAGGATTTAAGAATACCCTCGCGTGAGGGAAAATTGATTGCTCCGCCGCGAATCCAGCCTGTGAGGCGAGTCCACTTTTCTTCAAGAAGGGTCATCCAATACCTCCACCCCGTGCCGCGCAGGGCTGAACGGATGAGGATAAGCGACCCAGAATGTGAGGCCTCAGCTAGTCTCGATATCATTTTTTCCTGATCTAAATCATTAAGGTAATGGAGGACGTCGATCAGGCAGACGGTTGCCCCGGCGGGAATATCGGTGCGGAGAGCGTCCAGTACCTCGTAGCCGACTTCTTCAAAACCGTAGTAGCGCATAGCCTGCTTAGCGGAGTTGATTTTCCAAGGCTCAGGATCAGTTCCCTTGTATTTCAAGGCAACCCCAGATGTGCGCAGGCAGATCCCGAGGATGCCGAGTCCACAGCCGAGATCGATCACCGGGCGGTTGCGTTTGGAAATGATCCGTCGTCCGACTTGAAAAACGGGATCCAGGGCGAGTTTGCCACTGACGTAGCTCCGCACCCAGCGTGATGTCCCATAAGAGCGGGCAATTTGTTTTCTCGAAAGTGCATCTTGCATGGCGTTTTTTTAAATTCCTTCAAAAACAATTTTCCTAATTGGATTGGCAACATCGGCCTCGGTGCCCGGTTCTATGCAATGGTTTGATGAGCTGACAAGGTGTGCCGCGGCAAGGCCCGCTGCCTGTCCCATGGAGAGGCAGGTTCCAATGACCCTTAAAGCTCCTTGAGCCTCATGAGTGGATGAAATACAGCGGCCAGCCATAAGAAGATTGTCGAAATCCTTTGAAAGAAGGGCCCGAAGGGGAATGCTGCAGGGCTTGTTTTTGCCTGGGTATTCCATTTCTGCACCGCATGCTGTTTTCCTCAATTCGATCGGCCACGCCGACCGACACACCGTATCATCAAATTCAGCTCCATTGAGGATTTCCTGACCCGTCAACTGATGGCGCCCGGCGATGCGGCGGCTTTCACGGATTCCGACATGAGCGGGGAAAGTGGTGATCTCGCACTCCTCGAATCCGGTCAACTGTGAGCGGAGGTGGGTCTCGAGTTGAGTTGCGAGATTTTTTCCGAGAATCTGAAATTTGGTAAGAAATTCAGGGTTGAGCTGACTGTAATGGTCGCCCTCGGCATCAAGATCAACCGTCACTTGCGCCTGATCTGGAATGCAAGTCGGTCGCATCACCGCAGCGGCGAGGCGAGGGTCGAGGATGCCATTGCGGATTCCCATTACGATGACGCGCGAGAACTCCAATCGACCCTCCTCATCCACGGCATCCATTTTCACATGAGCGATGGAGAAAATATAAGCCGGTTGTTGGCGCTTTTCTGGTGGAGCAGACTCGCATTCCGCGCCTGCCAAGTGGGCCAGATCGGCTTCTCCTGAGGTATCGATGAATGCTGTAGCGATAATGGGATTGGCCAAAGAATCGAGACTCACCGAAAGAATGCGGGAATCCTCAATGTCGACACGGTGAATTGCTGTGTTCGGAAGGAAAGTCAGATTTTTTTCCTTCGACAGTAGTTTGGAGCAAAAACGGGAAAACAGAAGGGGCTCCTGCAGGAGCACATCGAGGCGATCCATTCGCACCGGACCACTGGCGGCGCCATCCTCAACAAGAGCAAGAGCAAATTCCAAGGCGAAGCCACCATTCGCAGGGCGAGGAATCATGTCCGGACTTATGATATAAAGTCCGCAAATGCAGTGCACGAGGGCGTTTGCCGCATTGCCTCCTGGAGCGAGCGCACGGTCGATCAGTAAAGTCCGCATTCCTGCGCGGGCAGCACAAATAGCAGCAGCGATGCCTGCCGAACCTGCTCCTGCGACAAAGACATCGAATTTGGAAGTTGGAGGTGGGGAGTTGAGATTCTCGGGTATGGTGGACAAGCTGCTTTTGGTGGAAGGCCGCAAAGTTGATCAAATAATCTATCAGATGGCAACAAGCCGCCCTCAATCGAAATTCGACGTTTCCGGTAAGGGGGGTGGCCGTTCGAGGTGCATATGGGTGGACGGAATCGATGGGTGGATGTTTTTTTCTGAGCCGTTTGTATTTGTCGATGACAACAGGAAGTTCGGTAAATTGAATCGATGCAATGGTCATATTTCCTCAAAGGGCCACCTGATAGAGGGAGAGCGGATCATGCTGATCCGGAGGTTGGCGGGTGAAAACGAGTAGGATCAAAACCTGCTAAAAAATTTCTTCGCAGGGAGACCTGAGTTGCCCATATTACCCATCTCCATGCGCACACCATTACACGATCAACATCTCGCCGCCGGGGGCCGCATAGTGGATTTTGCGGGATGGGAGATGCCTGTCCAATACACCGGAATTTTGCAGGAGCACAAAGCAGTGCGCGAATCCTGTGGAGTTTTTGATATCTCACACATGGGGGAGTTTTTCGTTGAAGGTCCAGGCAGTACCATTTGGCTTGATTCGCTTCTCACTAACAACCTCGCCTCTCTTCTTGTCGGAAAGGCCCAATATACAATGCTGCTCAACACGCATGGCGGAGTGATCGATGATCTTATCGCCTACCGTTTGGAAGAGGAAAAATACCTTCTCATTGTGAATGCAGCAAAGATCGATGAAGATGCAGCCTGGTTTAGAAAACACGTTGTTCAAGGCGTGCAATTCAACGACTGCAGTTCAGGCCTCGCCGCGCTAGCGATTCAAGGCCCGAAAGCGGCGTCCGTTTTCGAGAAAATCTTCCATCAGCCCATGCCTTCCGAGCGCAACCGCGTCTTGGAAATTCAACCAGGCATGTTCATCGCCACAACCGGCTATACGGGTGAGGATGGGTTTGAATGGATAATGCCCTCAGCTAATGCCTCCGCTTCATGGGATGCTGTTCTGGTTTCAGGCGCCACGCCCTGCGGTCTCGGTGCGCGCGATACGCTTCGTCTAGAGATGTGCTACCCGCTCAATGGGTCCGACCTCTCGCCTGATCGTAGCCCGCTAGAGGCCGGACTAGGTTTTTTCTGCGATCTCAAAAAAACGGCATTCATTGGTCGCGATGCCCTCATAGCCCAGAAGCAATGTGCGATCCTCCCGCACAAGCTCTGCGCCTTGCGCGTCACGGAAAAATCCCCGCCGATACGCTCCCACTACCGAGTATTTGTCAACGGTGAGCCTGTCACTGAGACAACCAGTGGCGCACTCTCTCCCAGCCTGGGCTGTGGAATTGCTCTTGCCTACCTCCCACCTGCGTATTGCGATCCAGACCAAGAGGTCGAAATCGAAGTGCGCGACCGCAGATTTCGTGCCGTGGTCATTAAAAAACCTTTCCTCAAAAAACCATGAATATTCCTGAAAATCTCCGCTACGCAACCAGTCACGAATGGATTCTTGTTGAAGGTGACACTGGTACGGTTGGCATTACTGATCATGCGCAGGCCGAGCTTACTGATATCGTCTTTGCTGAACCACCTGCTGTTGGCAAATCGGTGCAAGCGGGCGCCATCGCAGCCGTTGTGGAATCCGTCAAAGCCGCAAGTGATATCTACTCGCCGGTCAGTGGCGAAGTCATTGAGCGCAATGATGCGATCGAAGCCGATCCCTCACTCCTTAACACTGACCCATTTGGTTCGGGCTGGATTTTTAAAATCCGCCTTACAAATCCCGACGAACTTACATCACTAAATGATGCCGCCGGCTACCGTGCTCAGATCGGCGGATAAACGTTAGCCCCCGGAGGAGGTGTGATCGCCCGGATTCGGGCTTAGTATTTGTGGACCATGCGTTTAAGTGTTGCTATTAATTTGATTTATAAAATTGCGGCATTCCTCGACAGGGTAGTCGCTATTAGGGCTTCGAATTTCCCAACAAATAGAATCCCTCAGTGGTTTTCTCGAGGGGGATTTTTCATGGCGCTGCGGATTTGATAGCAATTTTCTTCGCCATTTCTAGCCGCTTTCGCATACTTGAAAATCTCGACATGACCGCTTTTTCTCATCGCCATATCGGCCCCGACGCCAATGAAATCGAAACCATGTGCGCCTATGTCGGCGCTCCATCGCTCGATGCCCTCATTGATGAAACCATTCCTGCTTCGATTCGCTTAAAAAGCGATCTCAACCTTCCCGCCGCACGCTCTGAGGAGAAGGCTCTCGCCGATCTCCGTGTGATCATGTCGGAGAATAAAATTGCCTCGAATTATCTCGGTATGGGGATTTACGGCACACACACGCCTGCCGTGATTCGTCGCAACATTCTTGAAAACCCTGGGTGGTACACCGCCTACACGCCATACCAAGCTGAGATTGCACAGGGTCGACTTGAGGCACTGCTCAACTTTCAAACGATGGTTTGCGACCTGACTGGCATGCAGATTTCAAACGCTTCGCTGCTCGATGAGGCTACAGCTGCAGCAGAAGCCATGACGCTTTGCCACGATATCAAAGGTGGCGATGCCATCTTTGTCGCCGACCATGTGCATCCGCAAACCCTTGCTGTGCTCCAAACGCGTGCAGAGCCTCTTGGAATCAAGGTTCTCACCGGGCCTGCCGATAACCCTCCAGCCGCTTCATTCTTTGCAGCGCTTTTCCAATACCCTGCCACCGACGGCTCGATTGTTGATTTGGAAAAGCTCATCACCTGCGTGCACAGCTCAGGAGCGCTTGCCATCGTATCGACTGATCTCCTCGCGATGACGCTATTCAAGCCTCCGGGTGAATGCGGGGCTGATGTGGTGATCGGTTCAAGCCAACGCTTTGGAGTCCCTCCCGGCTATGGGGGTCCACACGCTGCCTTTCTTGCCACGCGTGATGAATACAAACGCCGGCTTCCTGGTCGTCTCGTTGGCGTGTCAAAGGATGCTGCCGGCAACCCCGCACTGCGTCTCACGCTTCAGACACGTGAGCAACACATTCGCCGTGACAAAGCCACCAGCAATATCTGCACCGCCCAAGTCCTACTTGCCGTCATGGCCTCAATGTATGCCGTTTATCACGGTGCCGAAGGCCTTCGGGCTATTGCCTCCCGGATTCACCGTTTCGCTGCGAATCTTGCCGATTCCCTGAAAAACGCAGGCCATACCATTCACCATGCCTCATTCTTTGATACGGTTTGTGTAACTCCAAAAAATGAATCCGCTTCTGCATTGGTCGAACGAGCAGCCAAAGCAGGCATCAATCTACGACTGCTCAATGATTTCACGGTCACGATCTCCCTCGACGAAACCACAGACGATCTGAAGCTCTTGTTGGAACTGTTCAGTGCGATCCCCGCTGAATCTCCTGCGGCTACCCCCCGTCGCGACTCACTTTTCCTCACCCATCCAGTCTTCAATACGCACCATACCGAGACGGAGATGCTGCGCTACATCCGCCGCCTGCAGGCGAAGGACCTCTCGCTGACAACTTCGATGATTCCACTCGGTTCGTGCACGATGAAGCTGAATGCGACTTCAGAAATGCTTCCTGTCACTTGGGAATCAGTTTCTGCACTTCATCCCTCCGCACCCTCCGCTCAATCTTCCGGCTACCGGAAAATGGCTGCCGAGCTCGAGGAATGGCTCGCCGAGATCACAGGATTCGCTGCCGTTTCACTCCAACCCAATGCCGGTTCGCAGGGTGAATATGCCGGCCTCTTGGCTATTCGGGCCTACCACCGCTCCCGAGGCGACAATCAGCGCACGATCTGTCTTATTCCTGTATCAGCGCACGGCACGAATCCCGCCAGCGCAGTCATGGCCGGAATGCAGGTTGTCCCAGTAGCATGTGATCAATCTGGGAATATCGACTTGGTTGACCTCCGCTCCAAGGCCGATTCCCATCGTGAAACACTTGCTTGTGCGATGGTGACTTATCCTTCAACTCATGGCGTTTTTGAGGAAGGGATACGTGAGATTTGCGATATTATTCACGTTGCCGGCGGTCAGGTTTATATGGATGGAGCAAACATGAATGCTCAAGTTGGGCTTTGCAGACCCGGTGACTTTGGTGCCGATGTCTGCCATCTGAATCTCCACAAAACCTTCTGCATCCCTCACGGTGGGGGTGGACCTGGGGTCGGCCCGATCGGTGTCGCAAAGCATCTTACACCATTCCTGCCTGGCGATCCACTGGGTAAAAACCACGCTGTCGGTCCCGTAGCGCAATCCAATCTGGGAAGCGCCAGCATCCTTGTCATTTCCTGGATGTATATTGCCATGATGGGGCCTAATGCCCTGCGCGATGCCACAGCCGTCTCGATCCTCAATGCCAACTATATCGCTGTGCGCCTCGAAAAACATTTCCCCATCCTCTATCGTGGGAAATCCGGTCGCGTTGCACATGAGTGCATCCTCGATCTCCGTGAGTGGAAACAGCGCGCTGGCATCGAAGTGGAGGATGTCGCCAAACGGCTCATGGATTTTGGATTCCATGCTCCGACGATGAGTTGGCCGGTGGCTGGAACACTTATGGTCGAACCGACCGAGAGCGAATCGCTTGCTGAGATAGACCGCTTTTGCGATGCCATGGTCTGCATCCATGCTGAACTTATTGCTATTGAGACCGGTTCCTTGGACAAAAACAACAATCCTCTGAAAAACGCTCCTCACACTGCGGCCTGTGTTACCTCCGACGAGTGGACTCGACCCTATACTCGCACCCAAGCCGCCTGGCCGGCATTGTGGCTCCGCCAGCACAAGTTCTGGCCCAGCGTTGCTCGGATCGACAATGTCCACGGCGACCGGAATATATTCTGCTCTTGTCCACCAATCATGCAGGATTGATCGGCGGGCGGCACCCTGAAGTTCAAGCCAAGGACAATGGCCGTTTCAGTTTTGGGATTCCGGAGCAGAGAAACCCCATGCTCTGGGAATAGTTCCCAAAAGTGTGATTCCAGATGAAGCAAGGCAAAGAAGGCGTCAAATTTCCAAAAATGCCGAAATTGCCTAGGACCGTTAAATTTTCGGCGCAAGTAAAACAAGTGACTATGAAAGGTGTAAAAAAACAGGATTTGCCTTCCAAGTTGTGTGTCGCCTGTAGAAGGCCATTTGTTTGGCGTAAAAAGTGGGAACAGGTTTGGGAAAAAGTCCGCTTTTGCAGCGAGAGATGCCGCCGGACAAAACAAGCCCATCACTGAATAAACCTAACGGCCCGTTATTATTGGGATTCAATCCGGAGCAAATGCCATAAGACTGCGGCATGCCTGCTGAGGCATGATCGGCTGTGTTTATTCAGCTCCGATTGTCTGCAACACGATGGGGGTGAAATTAACTCGCGATTTGATCGCCTTAGGAAGGCGTTGATTGGATAGCGTCAAAATTGACGCGTCACCGCTTGCGGACCGCCTCGTGAGTTGCCGTAACCGTAAGGGAAAGTCCTCCGCGTGAAGCGAAGGCACCGATGACGGTCATTTTCTTCGGAGCACAGATAGCGACCAGGTCTTCAAGGATACGGTTGACGATCTGTTCGTTGAAAGATGGGGTATTCCGAAAAGCCGAAAGGTAGTATTTGAGCGACTTCGTCTCAACACACCGCTTTGCTGGAACATACTCGATGGTGAGGTCAGCAAAGTCGGGTTGGCCTGTCACCGGACAGAGCGAGGTAAAATCCTCGGTGTCGAGTCGAATCACATAATCGTGGTTCGGATGGCTGTTTGGGAAGCTGTCGAGGATGTCTCGGGAGGGTTCCTGTGGGAACTTTGATGCCCGGCCAAGAAGACGCATCGGGCTCGAAGCGGACTCTTTTTTCGTTGGTTTCACGTGAGGCATCAGGCTCCCAACAAGAGGCGGGCGGGATTTTCCAGGCAATCCTTCACGCGGACAAGGAACGAGACTGCCTCTTTGCCATCTACAACACGGTGGTCGTAACTGAGGGCGAGATACATCATGGGACGGGCCACAATTTGACCATTCACAACGACAGCACGATCCTGAATTTTGTGCATTCCAAGAATGCCGCTTTGTGGAGGGTTCAGGATCGGTGTGCTGAGGAGAGAACCATAGACGCCGCCGTTGCTGATGGTGAAGACGCCTCCCGAGAGGTCTGCTAGCGAGATGCGTCCCTCGCGGGCCTTCACGGCGTAATCGGCAAGGCTCTTCTCGATGTCTGCGAAAGACAGGGTTTCACAATGACGAAGCACCGGGACGACGAGGCCACGCTCAGTCCCCACGGCAACCCCGATGTCGTAGGAGTTATTGAGAATTAATTCATCGCCATCCATGCGGGAATTGATCGCAGGGATTGACTGCAGGGCATCCACAACGGCCTTCAAGAAAAAGCTCATGAATCCGAGTTTGACGCCATATTTTTTAGTGAATTCCTCCTGTAGATCCTTGCGGAGGGCCATAATGCCACTCATGTCGCACTCGTTGAAAGTGGTCAGGATGGCTGCCGTTTGCTGCGCGGAAACGAGTTGTGCGGCAATTTTTCGTCGGAGCGGGGAAAGTTTTTTGCGGACAGCACGCGAGTCGCTGCTGGTAGCAACGGGAGCCTGGGTTGGCTCTGGTTGTTTCGGGGCCTGCGGTGCTTTCTCCTCCTTCGGGGCCTGGGCGGTCGGCGCAGGCTTGGGCGTCTCTTGAGTGAGCTTTGGAGCAGGCACCGAAGCTGGTTCGATTGTTGCAACGGTCTGGCCGATTTTTACCTCGTCGCCCTCAGCAATCGAGGTGTGCAAGATCCCGGATTCAGGGGAGGTAACTTCTTGCGAAACTTTATCGGTTTCGAGCGTGAACAGGAGTTCGTCGCGGGTGACATACTCGCCGTCTTTTTTGTGCCAGATCGAGAGCACTCCCGATGTGATGGATTCGCCGACGGTTGGGATTTTGACTTCGATATTCATTGCAGGTGGTGGGTGGGTCAGGCCGTAAAAGCTTGGTGGATGAGTTCGGCTTGTTGTTCCTTATGCCTCCCGGAGGAACCGGTGGCAGGACTGGCGCTTTCGGCGCGACCTGCATAGACCGGATGCAAGCCAGTGACAGTGGCAATTCTGGGGGCAATAAATGTCCATGCGCCCATGTTCTGGTGCTCCTCTTGGCACCACACATGTGTTTTGGCATTTTTGTAGCGCTTGGAAATATCTCCAAGCCGATTTTCGTGAAGGGGGTAGAGTTGCTCGAGGCGGACGATTGCTGTAGTGCCGCTCTGCTTTGCCTCATCTCGGCCGCGGAGGAGATCAAAGTAAACCTTGCCAGAGCAGTAGATCAGACGAGTTACTTTTTTGGCATCCTTGATGGTGGGATCATCGATGATTTCCTCGAAGCGGGCATTGGTGAAGTCCTCAGCTTTGGACGAGGCTTCCTCGGCACGCAAAAGGCTTTTTGGAGACATGATCACCAGAGGCTTACGGTAGCCGCGGTGAATCTGCCGGCGAAGAACATGGAAATACTGGGCCGGTGTCGTTAGGTTGCAGACCTGCATGTTTTCCTGTGCACAGAGTTGCAGAAAACGTTCCAAGCGGGCGCTCGAATGCTCGGGCCCTTGGCCCTCGTAGCCGTGTGGCAGAAGCATGACAATGGAACTTGGCTGACGCCATTTCGATTCGGCCGAGGCGATATACTGGTCGATGATGATTTGGGCTCCATTTCCGAAATCACCAAATTGCGCCTCCCAGATGCAGAGCATTGATGGAAAGTCCATTGAGTAGCCGTAGTCGAAACCGAGTACTGCATATTCAGAAAGAGGACTGTTGTAGACACAGAATGTCTCTTGTTTTGGCGAGATGTTTTTCAGCGGGATATAGCGCTCGCGGGTCTGCTCGTCGTAGAGGACCGAGTTTCTATGGCTGAAAGTACCCCGGCGGCAGTCTTGGCCGGACAAGCGTACGGGTGTGCCTTCAAGAAGAAGCGACCCGAAAGCCAATGCTTCGGCGAATCCCCAGTCGTATGGGCCGCCATCCTTCCAAATCTTAAGGCGTCTTTCGACAACGGTGCGCTTGATTTTTCCAACGATGCGAAAGTCATTGGGCACCGATGTCGCGGCTTTTGCGACTTTGTCCAGTACCGCCTTGGTAATGGCGGTATTGACCTGCTCATGGGAGTAGGGGGGCTGAAAAATCGCGGTGGAGCCAGCGAAGGCGCTTTTCTTTTTTTTGCCAACGGGTTTGGGCTTCGCTACTTCCTTGAGTCCCGCTTCCAGATGTTCGATGAGTCCCGCTTTAATCTTGGCGGCCTCTTCTGAGGAAACTGTTCCCAATGTTGCGGCCTCATTAGCGAATTTGGTGCTGAGGAGAGGATGCCCCTTGATGGTGGCGTAAAGGTTCGGTTGGGTGAAACTGGGTTCATCGGTCTCGTTATGGCCATGCCTGCGGTAGCAGTAAATATCGATAACGGCATCGCGCCCGAACATTTGCCGATATTCAAGGGCGATCTGGGCCACTTCAATGACAGAGAGTGGGTCTTCACCATTTATGTGGAAAATCGGTGCCTCGACCATTTTTGCAATATCCGTGCAATATGAAGTGGATCGCGAATCGGCAGGGAGTGTGGTGAAGCCGATCTGGTTATTCACTACAAGATGGATTGTGCCTCCGGTGCGGTAGCCTTGGAGTTGCGACATGTTAAAAGTCTCAGCGACTACACCTTGACCAATGAATGCGGCGTCTCCGTGAATCAGGAGAGGGAGGACTTTTTTGCGTTCAGTTGTGTCATTAAGGACGCGTTGGCGGGCGCGAGCCTTGCCTTGAACAACTGGGTCAACTGCCTCTAGGTGGCTGGGATTCGCCGCCATGCGGATGTCCACCTTTTTCCCGCCGGGAAGTTCTCGCGTGGTGTTGTAACCAAGGTGATATTTAACATCACCGTTGCCACCGACGAGTTCAGGATTGAAGGTGTCCTGGAATTCGTTGAAGACAAGCTCAAGGGGTTTTTTCAGGAAGTTGGTCAGAACATTGAGGCGCCCACGATGGGCCATGCCCATCACGATTTCAACAACACCAGCAGAAGGGCAACCATGGAGAATCGTATTCAGCGCCAAGAGTAGTGATTCCCCGCCTTCGAGGGAAAATCGTTTTTGGCCCACATACTTCGTGTGGATGAACATCTCAAATGTCTCCGCCTCGAAAAGCAGGCTCAAAATCTCGCGATGCCTCATGGGGGAATTGCGCTCCGGAGTGCGGCGGTTTTCCATGCGCTCGACCAACCATGCACGCATGGCGGGATCCTGAATGTGCATGAATTCAATCCCAATCGTATCGCAGTATGTTTGGCGGAGACCTTCGATCATTTCGCTCAGGCGCATCGGTTGACCGTTACGAAATTGGCGAGATGAGACGGTCTCATTCATATCGGATTCGGAAAGACCGAACTCAGTGAGATCGAGGAGGGAATTTTTCCGTTCCGTTTGTAACAAGGGGTCAAGATTGGCAATCGTGTGCCCGATTCTCAGGTGGGCAACAACAAGAGCATCAACACGGGATTGGAGCGGAGATGGTGGACCACCGGACTCTTCAGCTTTTTCAAGTTTTTTGGAGCGGGCCAAGCCCAATTCGAACCCCTCAAAGAATGCCGCCCAGTCAGGCGCGACAGATTCTCGGTCTTTCAACCATGATTGGTGGAGTTCATCGATCAACGCCTCGTTGGCACGGGCGGGGACGGAAGTGTTCATTCAGTTGTGATGGATGCTGTCATTCAGCCGCTATTTGGGGTGGGTGACTGAAAGGGCAAAACAACTGAATGATAATTGCCTTATTAGCAAGCCGGGAATCACCGGAGATTTTAAAATTGTTTGGAGTATGAAATAAAGAAATTCTAACGGTTTTTACTGACTCCTAGATTTCCTGAGGGCAAAAAAAAGCCCTTTGCGCTGTTTTGAGAAACAGCCGCAAAGGGCTAGGTTAGCTGTTGGAACTATTTGGTTCCTGAAATTGTGGTGCTGTGGAGACCAATGACGTTTCCAATGATGCCGCGGACTGACGTCCAATCAGCTGGAGTCGAATGGATGCTGGTGATTTTTACATTAGGCCCATTTGGAACCAATGCCCGTGCGCTCGCCTGATCGTCTTCAGGAATAGCATTACCCAAGAATCGGAAACAGCCGGCATGGGTGGTGAACTGATTGTTGGTTTCACGCATTCCAGAGCAGCTGGTCATAAGGGCTGCAGCGAGTGGTAGGAGGAGTAGTTTTTTCATATTGGTGTTTTTTTGTTTTTTGCCTGCGTCATTGAAGGCAGTGCATGAATCTCAAGCAACCCAATAATGGGCAAGATCAAAGTTAAAAGGGCTTCGATATCCACTACACCACCACAGCGCTTTCAAGTTGGGTGTGGACCGCGGTAATCAACTAAACCTATGCCGGAGCTGGTGATGGCAGTCCCCCTGACGGTAATTGCGGTTTGATGGCCTCCGGAGGCTCAGGAGTCGAGTCGGTGGGGGCCGGTGGCAATGGAGGCGGGGCGAGCTCGACAGTGGGCGGGTTTTGAATCGAGCCGGTTTCGAGAATTTCTTTTACGTGTGAGGCGTCAAGGGTTTCGTATTCAAGCAGGGCATTGGCAATGATCTCCACGGCGCTGCGGCGATCCTCTAAAATGCGGCCTGCACGCACGTAAGCTTCATCGATGATACGCTTGACCTCGGCATCAATTTGTTGGGCGGTATGCTCACTGTATTCACGGGAGCGGGACATGTCGCGAGCGAGGAAGACATGCTCATTGCCTTCAGAAAAGCTAATCATGCCGAGTGAACTCATTCCCCACTCACAGACCATCTTTCGCGCTAAGCTGGTAGCTTGCCGGATATCACCCGCCGCACCATTTGAGATATCCTTGGTAAACATTTCTTCTGCGATGCGACCACCCATGGTGACGGCAAGGAGGTCGAGGGCCTCTTTTTGTTGGGTCGAGTATTTATCGCCCTCTGGAAGATACATCGTCGCTCCAAGATAGGGGCCGCGGGGAATGATCGTGACCTTGTGGAGTGGGCTTGTGTGCTCCAAGAGGACGTTGAGCGTTGCATGGCCGGCCTCGTGCCAGGCGGTGGAGATTTTTTCACGTTCGCTCATTGCCATGGATCGGCGCTCCTTGCCCCAGCGAACCTTGTCGCGGGCCTCTTCAAGTTCATGCATAGTGACCGCCTTGAGGCCTTTTCGTGCGGCGAGGAGAGCCGCTTCATTTAGCACGTTGGCGAGTTCAGCCCCCGAGTATCCTGGCGTGCCGCGTGCGAGGACTGAAAGGGTAACTCCTTCGGCCACTTTAATTTTTTTCGCATGGACTTTAAGGATCTCTTCGCGGCCGGCGACATCGGGAAGTGGCACGGTGACCTGACGGTCGAAGCGCCCTGGCCGGAGCAAGGCGGGATCCAGCACATCAGGCCGGTTGGTAGCGGCGATAATGATGACCCCCTCTTGGGTGTCGAAGCCATCCATCTCGACAAGTAGTTGGTTGAGTGTCTGCTCTCGCTCGTCATGCCCCCCGCCCATGCCGTGCCCACGGTGGCGACCGACAGCGTCGATTTCATCAATAAACATGAGGCATGGTGCAGACTTTTTGCCCTGTTCGAACATGTCCCGTACCCGCGAAGCTCCGACGCCGACAAACATTTCAACGAAGTCGGATCCGCTAATCGAGAAGAATGGGACATCGGCCTCTCCGGCGATCGCTCGTGCAATGAGTGTCTTGCCGGTTCCCGGAGAGCCGACCATGAGGATGCCTTTGGGGATGCGCCCGCCTAGTTTTTGGAATTTTTTCGGATCCTTGAGAAACTCGACGAGTTCCTGAACCTCGTCCTTCGCTTCTTCCACGCCGGCAACGTCCTTGAAGGTGATGCGATTTTTATCCTTGGAAAGCATACGGGCTTTCGACTTGCCAAAGTTCAAGGCGCCCTTGCCTGCCATTTTTATCTGCGAGCGGAAAAAGAAATAGAGGATGACCAGAAATAGGACGATGGGCAGAAAGCTCACCAGAGCTGAGGCGAGAAGGTCGGATTTCGGACTGATCGCTGGAGTGATCCCTGCCTCGCTGAGGGCTTTCTCGATTTCCGATCCGTTGAACTGGGTGAAAATCGGGGTTCGGAATGCAACAGGGGATTCTTCCCCAGTTGTAGGGGAAGGAAACTTGGCTTTTCCTTCAAAATACTGGGTGTTGCGTCCTTCTTCAACGACCAGTTGGAGGGGCACTTCGGGAGTCGAAATGATTTTCCCTTCTTTGACCATTTGGAGGAATTTCGGGTAGGGGATCTGTTCGAGTTGCGCAAAATTGTTTCCGCGGAAAAGAAACGCACCTCCAATAAGGGCGAAGGCAACAGCAAACAGAATGAGCCCGCGCCAATTTAGTTGAGGATCCTGTCCGCCGGTTTGGCGTGGGCGGTTGTCTTTTGATGGTTTTTGATTTTCGTCTGACATTGCGGTCACTTTCCACTATTATCGCGTGTTCGCAAATGCAAAAGGCAACCAAGACGCCCGCAGTGGTGGTTTCGATACACGATGTCAGTCCGGTGACATGGAGTCGGACGCAGGAGATTTTGGGGGAACTGGGAGGTTGTGGTCTGGATGCCGTATCGCTGTTGGTCATCCCAGATCATCATGGCAAAGGCAGGATTTCTGATTGTGCGGGCTTTGGTGAATGGCTTTCCGGAAGGGTTTGCAAAGGGGACGAGGTGGTACAGCACGGGTATTTTCATCGCCGGCAGAGCAGGTTAGGTGATGGGTTCGCTATGCGGATAGTAACAGAATCCTACACAGCCGGTGAGGGGGAGTTCTTTGACTGCCAATACGAAGAGGCGCGAGAAATGTTGCGGCGAGGTAGAGAAGAGTTGGCAGCATGCGGGGTAGAGGCCAAGGGCTTCATCGCTCCCGCATGGTTGTTGGGTTCACACGCCGAGGAAGCAGTGAGGGACGAGGGATTCGATTACACAACGAGGATTGGCATGGTGAGGGATTTTAAAAGCGCTCGGGATTTTTCTTCACGGAGTCTGGTGTGGAGTGTGAGAGCGGGGTGGAGGAGAGTGTGCAGTCTTGCATGGAACCGCTTCTTAGCAGAAGCCACGTCCGGTTCGCTATTGTGTCGGATCGGAATTCACCCGCCTGATTGGGAACATGGGGCGATCAGGCGTCAAATTCTGTCATTGACCCGTACGATGCTTGCCGGGCGTCGGGCCATGACATATCAGCAATGGGTCACCCTTCAACGAAACGACCCATGAGCGATCCAAAATCCAGAGCCGATCTTCATGTGCATTCGCGTTACAGCGATCGCGCTGCGGACTGGGTGCTCAGGCGACTGGATTTTCCGGCAAGCTGTTCGGCTCCACTTGATTTGTATAGACGGCTTCGCGAGTCCGGGATGGATTTTGTAACACTGACCGATCAAAACACCCTTGCTGGGTGCCTTGAAATCGCGCATTTGCCCGGTGTTTTTTTAAGCGAGGAGGTGGTTGCTGTTTTTCCTGAGGATGAATGTCGGGTGAATGTGCTGGTCTGGGGCATCACCGAGGAGCAGCACTTCGATATCGCGAAGGCCCGGGAGAGTGTTTACGATCTTCAACGTTATCTTTTTTCGGCAGGGATCGCCCATGCCGTGGCACATCCTTTTCACAGCGTGAATGGAAAATTAACGGATTTGCACCTTCAAAAATTGGCGCTCCTTTTTCGGCATTTTGAAGGGTTGAATGGTCGGTATCCGGCGATTGTCAGCGAGTGTGCTACATTTTGCCTTGGTGGCCTCACTCCGCGCCGGATCGAGATCTTCAATGCCCGAACAGGCATCGAACCGACTCATCCAGAGCCTTGGAAAAAAGTGTTGGTCGGGGGATCAGACGATCAAGGAGGCCTGTCTGCAGGCAGAACATTTACCGAAACGCCTGAATGCTCCAATGCAGTAACGTTTCTGGATCATCTTCGCGAAGGGCGTTGCTGTCCATTGGGCAGGGGAGGCACACCCCTGGCCATGGCGCACGGTACTTACAATACAGCGATTCAATTTGCCAGGGAGCGTATGCCCGCAAAGCAAGGCTATCCTGCTATGGCATTGCTCGAAAAAATAACGTCACGCTTCATGGAGGGCCGGAATCCCACGGAATTTTCCCTCTTGGACAAATTCGGGTTTGTAACGCAGGGCATTTTGACCGGGAAGATATTCGACCTGGCAAAGTCGGGTAACATGCCTTTCTGGAAGCAATTATCCGAAACGTTGAACCATCCAGAATTTCAAGCGGCTATGGCGCGAGGAACCGATGGAGTGGCTGAGGTGGAGCGCCGATCATTTTTGATTGCGAACACAATCGCGAACAAGCTCGGTTACAGATTTTTTACGGAGTGCATCAAGCTGATCTCGAATGGGAAATTCCTGGAAAGCATCCAATCTGCGATCCCGCTCGCGCCGGTTGCAGCGTTGTTGAGCCCATACCTCCACGCCTTCCGCTTGCCTCGCAGGGAGTGGCTGAGAAACTCAGTCATGCAGATTTCCGGAACGATGCCGGAACCTCTAAAAAACAATAAGAGGGCGTGGTTCACTGATACCTTGGAGGATGTGAACGGGGTAGCCACAACGATTCGAAAAATGACGGCTGCCGGGGTGTCCGCAGGACACGACATCACGATCATGACCTGCCGATCGCAGGTTGCCGATCACGGGGTGCCGCTGGTGAATTTCGAGCCGATCGGCGAGTTCGAGTTGCCGGAATATGAATTGCAGCGTCTGAGTTTTCCTCCCGTATTGGAAATCTTCGACTATCTCGAGCGGGGCGGTTTTTCCGAGGTGGTCATTAGTACTCCCGGTCCGGTTGGTCTGTGCGCCTTGGCCGCAGCGAAATCACTTGGTTTGCCCACGGTGGGTATCTACCACACCGATTTTCCGCAATATGTGAGAATCCTCACAGACGATTCATTCATGGAAACCCTCACGTGGAATTACATGCATTGGTTCCACAGCCAGCTGGATGTTTTATATGTGAACTCCGAGGACTACCGGAAATGTTGGATCGAGCGGGGCATCCCCGCCGAGCGCCTGCGGATCCTCCCCCGGGGCCTCGATACCCGCCTTTTCGATCCTGCCAAGCGTGATGCAGAGTTCTGGGCCTCGCGGGGCCTCCTTGAGGGAGAGGTTGGCATGTTGTTTGTTGGGCGCGTCTCCAAGGAGAAGAATCTCGATGTGTTGGTGACGGCCCTCCGGAGATTGATGCAAAACGGTCACCGCATCCGGCCGCTGATCGTCGGCAATGGGCCATACATGGCCGAAATGCAGCGATTGTTAAAAGATGGAATCTTTACAGGGTATCTTGACGGCGAAGACTTGGCGCGGGCTTACGCTTCCGCAGACATGTTCGTGTTTCCTAGTACGACGGACACTTTTGGAAATGTCATTCTCGAGGCACAGGCGAGCGGAATTCCGGTGGTGGTCTCGGATATCGGCGGGCCAAGGGATCTTGTTGAGCATGGGGTGGACGGATTGATCACTCGAGGTCTTGATGCCGACGACTTGGCATCCGCAGTGGCCCAACTTGCCGAGGATAGAGAAGGGCGCCGGATGATGGGGGCAGCTGGAAGAAGCCGGGTCAAATGGCGAGATTGGTCCGAGGCCTTCGAGCAGTTTTGGAGTGCCTCACCGGAGTAAGAAAGAGGCACTCAATGTGCCACTCAAATTTCAGGGAAAAATTCTGCTTTCAATAAGCTCAATGGACTCCTCGACGAGTTTGCGTTGCTCGGATGATAGATCACCACTTAGAGCGGCCCGCTTGTTTTTGAGGGCCTGAGAAGGAAAACCAGCACGAGCCCAAGCTTGACCGAGTAGAAGAAGGATTCCATCGGTAGGTTGGTTTTGAGAGCGGGCGATTTCAAGAAGGCGTTCCAGCGAGGCCGCCTCTGTGGCTGGATCATTAGCCGCTTCAGCGATTCGCGCGCGGAGGAGTTGGGTGGATGCATCGCCTGGAGCAAGTTGGACAAGTTTGGCGGATTCGTTCAAGGCGGCGTCGAGGGCGCCTGTTTTCATGCATGCCAAGGCGAGGAGATAGTGAGCGGAAATCGATTTGGGATCAAAGGAGGTAGCCATTTTTGCCTCGGATTTGGCGCGGTGCCATTTTCCGTGAGCGGCAGAAAGCGAAGCTGCATTCGCCAAGATTCGGGGGTCCTGCGGAGTCAATGCCAGAGCTTCATCCATTAATGCCGCAGCTTGAGTATGCTGCCCGGCGGCTTCGAGCACCAGAGCCGCTTGGCCGAGCCAGATGGATTGTTCTCTTGGGGAATAAAAAAGTTGGCGGGCTATTTTCAACGTGGGCCGCTTTAATTCGGTAAAGGTTCTTCGAAATAACACGCCTTTGTTGTCTATCGAGCCCAGAGCCCACTCAGGGGAAGCGGAAAGAAAATCAAAAAGCCGCCGCGAATTTGCGAAAGGATATGTCAGAACCACTGCGGAAAATGGCGCTTTGCGATCTTCGATTCGCCATGCCAGAGGAGATTCAAGGACATCTAAATGCTCCTCAGGGGTTGAGAATCCGCCTGCATGGTGGTGGTCGAACATTTGAGCGAAAGCCAAGGCTCGCTGGTCGAGATAGATTCTGCCGTTTGTAGTGGTAGATTCTTCAAGGAGCAAAAGAGGACCAGTCAGCAAGGGGGGGCGCACGTCGGTGCGATATGCATGGTATGATTGCCAGAGTCCGTAGGATCCAAGAAGTGCGGCGCCCAACAGGGCGATAGTTCTGAGCCGAGTCGCCCTGGGAGCTGGCATCAGGCGGGTTGCCAAGGTAAGAAAGGCAAACAAGATGATCCATGGAAGCACGGAAATGAAAAAGAAAAGTAACTCTGCGGAGACAATGCCCCCTCTGCTCCAGGCAAAAGCCATTGCCTGATCAAAAAGCATCGATGGTCCCCAGTCGGACTGGGCTTCGAATGCGTTAGCGATTTGAAGATGGATGGATTCTCTGGAAAATAGAGATGGAAGCGCATAGCAAAACGATGCCAGAACGCCGAATAGGGGAAGTGATCGGGAATTCATAGAAACTGAAAATTCATCATTTGCCGGGGTATAGGTAGCCTAGTAGGATTTTGGCATGTTCATCCGCATCGCACTCGTTACAATTCTCACCATGGGCATTTTTGGATTTGGCAGCAAAGCAAAAGCCATTGAGGTCGGAGCTGAGGCGCCGCGAGTGGAAGGACTGGACCAAGATGGTGCCTTGTTTCATTTTGCCGATGCTTATGCGAAGGGGGTGACGCTGGTATTTTTTTACCCGAAGGCGGACACGCCTGGATGCACTGCTCAGGCATGTTCTTTGCGTGATGCATTCGAGTCGTTGAAAGCCGAAAATTTACAAGTTGTCGGTGTGAGCCGCGACAACGCTGATGCACAGAAAAAATTTCAGGGGAAATACCATTTGCCTTTTCCCTTGGTTGCAGACTCCGATGGCAAGGTGGCCGAAGCATTTGGTGTTCCCGGCATATTCGGGATGCCTATTACAAAACGTCAATCGTTTCTCGTGAAGGACGGAAAAGTGGTTTGGAAAGCAGAATCCGCTGAGACAGCCAAGCATGCCGTCGAGGTTCAAGCGGCGCTGGATGCGTTGAAGTAAGTGTCACTCCAATTGCCGTTTCAGGGTCTCGACGGGGCCCGGATGGACAACCAAGACGCATTGACCCCCCTCAACTCTGACTGCTGCTGATAAGCTGGGTTCGACTTGAGTGAAACGCCACTCGCCTTCTGGCATATTGATGTCCGCAGCCTCTGCGTCAAAATTGGCGATTCGGAGGTTGCTCGCAGGCATTTCAAGAACCGCTAGTGGCATTCTGCCTGACTTAAGTAGTGTGGCGGATTGGGCCATTAACCCCGACAAATGCCCAGGGGCAATGAATCCATCGAATCCCTTCAGGACAAACCAGTCTTCCATTTCCTGAGCGGGAAGGCCGGCATTTTCAAATTTATCTTCAGCAATCCCGCTAACCTCGGAGGCGATTTCCATTGCATCGACGGGAAATGAGGCTGGGCGCCCAAGGAAATCCCATGCAAGAACAAAAACCAAGAGGACGACACCTATCAGAACAGCGAGCATGGCCGGGTCGTTCCAGCGAAAGCGGGAAGCAGGCAGGGAGGAGATTGTTTTAGTGAAACTATCGAAGACGGGATCGGGAATTTCGATATTTGCCAGAAGCCTCGATGCTTTTTTATCCAAGGCAACCTGATCTCGATATTCGGAAAACAATTCCGGTGTTTTTTCCAAGACTGTGAGAGCCCTTTCCACATTGGATGGGATATCGCCTATGGGGTCTTCGACATGGGTGGCGAGAATGCGCCTTGCAGTTTTTGGATTCATTGCACCGGAGGCATCAATGTTGAAATTTCCCGACGGGTGGATTGAAGAAGATCGGCCAGCTCGATTATGGGTTTTCCGAGGATGTCGGCCAATTCCTCGGGAGGGAAAACTCTCAGATACAAGAGTGTCAGAGCGCTACGACCGGGTTCTGAGAGGGCGTGAAACGATTTCACGAAATCAGCGTCGATGCAGGAGTTGTCAGATGCCGTTGATTGGGCCAACGCAGCTCGGAACATCATCGAAAAAAAAAGTCTCTTCCTACGACGGGCGCTGACTACGTCATTGCGGTTGGCTATGGAATTCAGGGTTTCTGTAACTAGCGTCGTGGCGGAATCCGGATGGCCCGTGAGAACATGGGCATATATCCAAGCAGATCTCAAGAATCGCCAATCTTTGGGGAGATGGGACATTGAATATCTTTTACGCTGAAATCTCATTCGGGAGAAAGCCCCGATTTTTATGTGCATATGGCCGGGGATAAAATCCGATTGCGCTTAGTGCTTCAGGATGGGAATCATCGTCCACCAAATGAACTCAGTGATCACATTCAATCCCCTTGCCATGGAACGTGTCTGGGGAGGGCGCCGCTTCGAGTCCCTGCCTGGAAAAAAACTGCCTGCTGGTGTGCCGGTAGGAGAGCTATGGGAGGTTGTTGATCGTGAGGATGCCCAGAGTGTGGTTGATTCTGGCATTTTTGAGGGTGAGACGCTTCACGGATTGTGGCAAAAACACCGAAATGAGATTTTTGGTGAGGATTATCTCGCCTCTCCAGCGTTCCGTTTTCCTTTGCTGATTAAGTTGCTCGATGCAGCGGATAAGTTGTCTGTGCAAGTGCACCCCCCGGCCGATAAGGCAGTTGCTATGGGTGGCGAACCAAAGACAGAGGTTTGGTATTTTTTGGAGTCCCTTCCGGAGGCGCTGGTCTATGCGGGCTTAAAAAAAGGAGTGACCCAAGCGGAATTTGAGCAGCGACTCGCAACGGGCGGTGTTGAAGACACTCTGCACGCCATTCCTGTGCACACAGGCGAAAGCATTTTTATTCCAAGCGGCAGGCTGCATGCGATTGGTGGGGGTAATTTGATTGTGGAAATCCAGCAGAACAGTGACACGACTTACCGGGTTTATGATTGGGGTCGGTTGGGCCTTGATGGGGCGCCCCGAACCCTGCATGTCCGCGAATCGATGGAATCGATTGATTTTAATGATTTCGAGCCTGGCGTCAGCGGGGCCGATTCCCTGATGGTTGCCGATTGTCCGCTGTTCAGGGTTCAAAAGTGCGCTCTCTCGCACAGTAAGGATGTGCGTCCCAAGGGGCGCTTCGCTCTATGCGTTTCAACGGGCGGTGCAGTACGCTGCGGCGGACGAGTATTCCAGAAAGGTGGATTTTTCCTAATTCCAGCGAGTGGAGAGAGGTTGGAGGTCGCCCCTGTGGATGAGGAGTCGACAATTCTCGTTTGCACGCTTCCGGCTTGATAGAGGAAGAGTGTTTTTCCTTGGATGGGGGAGGGTCGCGAATCTAGTCTCCGCGCTTGATGAAAACTCCCATCCGTGTTGCCGTGACTGGTGCTGCCGGTCAAATTTCCTATTCCCTTCTTCCCCGGATTGCTTCCGGAGCCATGTTTGGCCCCGATCAGCCGGTAATCCTGCAGTTGCTTGAAGTGCCGGTTGAAAAAGCCATGAAAGCCCTCGAGGGCGTTGCCATGGAACTGGACGACTGCGCCTTTCCTCTCTTGAGCGGAATGGTGCTCAGCGACGATCCGAAGGTCGCTTTTCGTGATGCGAATTGGTGCTTGCTCGTTGGAGCCAAGCCGCGTGGTCCAGGGATGGAGCGCGCCGATCTGCTGAACGACAATGGCAAAATTTTCACTGCACAAGGTACGGTGATCGATGAAGTTGCTGCCGAGAATGCCCGCGTGGCTGTCGTTGGCAATCCTGCCAACACAAACACGATGATTGCCGCCAGCAAGGCGCGCCGCCTTACGCCTGATCGCTTCACAGCCATGGTTCGCCTCGACCAGAATCGTGCTCGCACCATGCTTGCCAAGAAGGCTGGAGTTGCTTCGAGTGCTGTGGAGGATATTTTTATTTTTGGAAATCATAGCCCAACGATGTTCCCCGCCTTCGGCCATGCGAAGATCAACGGAAAGGCTGCAGAGGTGGTTGTGAATGACCGTGCTTGGCTGGAAGGGGAGTTCTGCGAAAAAGTTGGCAAGCGAGGTGCGGCGATCATTGCCGCCCGAGGAGCTTCCTCAGCAGCATCGGCTGCCAGCGCCTTGGTTGATCACGTGCGAGATCTTAGCACACCGGGGACGATCCACTCTGTTGCTGTCAAATCCGAAGGGCGCTATGGGTTTGATCCGGAGGTCTGGGCTGGCATGCCAGTTAAAACTGTTTCGCCAGGTGCGTTTGAGGTTCTAACGGATATCCCACTCGACGAGTTTGCAAAATCGAAAATTGCCCTCACCAACCAAGAGCTTGTTGACGAGCGTACGATGGTTGCCGCAATGCTTGGTTGATCTTTGATGTTCTGCGCTCAAGGGGGGGGAGGCTCTTCTTAGTGTAAAATCGAATGCATCGAGTTAAAATCATCCCACAGGCAGGGATTTGGCATTAAAAATTACTGCATCATGTTTGGCAGACTCTCGGATAAACTTCAGGACACCTTCAAAAGCCTGCGCGGGCAGGGAAGAATCACTGAATCAAACATTAACGACGCCATGCGAGAGGTTCGCATGGCGTTGTTGGACGCGGATGTTCACTTCCAGGTTGCGAAGAATTTCATTGCACGCGTCAAAGAGAAGGCTCTGGGAGAGGCCGTGCTCCGGAGCGTTACCCCAGGCCAACAGATCGTTAAAATTTTTCATGACGAGTTGCAGTCCCTTCTCGGCGGGGATGCTGCGCCGCTGAATCTCGATGCACCCGCCCGGATCCTTGTTGTTGGTCTTAATGGTGCTGGAAAGACAACTTCATCCGCCAAGTTGGCACGCTTGATCAAAGCGCAAGGGCATTCGCCTCTGCTGGTGGCTTGCGACCTTCAGCGCCCTGCTGCTATTGACCAACTCGCTGTACTCGGCCGGCAAGTTGAAACCCCTGTATACCAGCCCCAACCCGGCGAGCGGGATGTGATTGCTGTTGCGAAACAGGCGCTGGAATGGGGAGCCACAGCCAACGGGGATGTCATGATTTTTGACACTGCTGGCCGGCAGGATCTTGATGATTCACTCATTGAGGAAATCAAGAATCTCCGCAATTTTCTCCAGCCGCGGGAAGTTCTTCTTGTTTGTGATGCGGCGACTGGTCAGCAGGCGGTCAATGTTGCTGAGCGGTTTCACGCTGCGCTCGGGCTTACAGGAATCGTGCTTACCAAGCTTGATGGTGATGCGAGAGGGGGCGCGGCCTTGTCGCTGCGTACTGTCACTGGGTGCCCAATCAAATTTGCCGGCGTGGGAGAAAAGATCGACCAATTCGAGGTGTTCCACCCCGATCGACTTGCTGGCCGAATTCTTGGTATGGGGGATGTGCTCAGTCTCGTTGAGCGCGCGGCGGATGCGATTACTGAAGAGGATGCACGCCGAATGGAGGCGAAACTTCGAACAGCGACATTCGATCTCAATGATTTTCTTCAGCAGTTCAAAATGCTCAAACGCATGGGCCCCTTGGAAAACTTGCTCGGCATGATTCCGGGTATGGACAAGATCAAAGACGCCTCGGTTGACGAAAAACAAATGAAACGCGTTGAGGCGATCATTCTTTCGATGACTCCAAAAGAACGCACGAAGCCTGATATTTTAAACGCCCGGCGCCGACAAAGAATTGCCCGCGGAAGCGGTGTCAATGTGTCCGAAGTAAATAATCTGATTTTGCGCTTCACTCAGATGCGCAAAATGATGAAAAACATGGGATCCATGAAAAAACTCATGGCCAAGGCGGGAGGTTCTTTGCCGTTCCGCCTTTGAAAATCCCTTCCAATTGACTGGCAGTTGAAAAACCTAAAGACAAATCACAAAAAATCAGTCAGTCTCACAACCCGACTTATCACAAAACTTATCGAATTATGGCAGTAGCAATCAGACTGCGCCGTGCAGGCGCCAAGAACCATCCGTATTACAGCATCGTTGTCGCCGACCAGCGGTCACCACGTGATGGAAAATTCATCGAAATCATTGGCAAATACGATCCCAAGCAAGAGGGTGAGAATTTCACGGTGAAGCTCGACCGTGCCGAGCATTGGATCAACTGTGGCGCCCGCCCCAGTCAGACCGTTGGCAGCATCATTAACAAGGCGCGCAAAAAACTAGCCGCCTGAGTCGTCCTGCGCCATGGAGGAATTCCTGCGCTATGCGATAGGTGCCCTGGTTGAGTTTCCAGCCAGTGTGGTTGTATCGAAAACAGAATCTGCTGGCCGAGCTGACTTTCATGTGGCAATCCGGAAATCTGACGCATCCCGGGTGATCGGCAGAAGCGGGCATACCATCCGCGCTCTCCGGTCTCTGCTGGCTGCCGCCGGCCGCAAACACAACCTCACTACCTCAATTGAATTGATTGAATCATGAAATCCTTCACCACATGCTTGCTTTGCTCATTTGTCTTTCTCCTTGCGCATCCCGGTTGTGAGATGCATCCGGCTTCCGAGACTATTCCTGGCTACGCCGAGAAAAAGAAGGAGAAGGAAGCGAAAGCAAAAAAAAATGCAGCAATCGGCGAGACAACCGACCCCGCTGCCCCCGGTTACTTTCCTCCCAAGGCGGAGTAATTTCACGAGGGCTTCGTGGTCCTCTGTAACTGGTTGAAATGCCCTTGTCCGGCAGTTTTATTCGCCATTTACCGATGCCTGTTTTCCCTTCTCCAGAGACGTTCAACCCGAAATGACACCCAACGAGAATGCCTCATTGCCTGGTGGTGCTCCTGAGCCTTTGCAGCCGATAGTCATTAATGACCTTCAGAGCTTGCCGCTGCGAGAGCTTGTTTCCGGCAATCAAGTTCTTGGAATTCGTATTCGGCCTGACTCGACACGGCGTCAATTTATCTCAGATCGCATCCGATACTCCTTGGCGCGTGGTGGTCGGGTAACGGGATCTGGATTGCTTGAGCGGGTTCAGGATCACTCGGCGATCCGCTGGTCGGCCCATGATTTGCGTCCGGGGCCTGAGGATTTGACCGTTCCCCATGCGTTAATTCGGAAATATTCACTGCAACCAGGTGTAATGCTCGAGTGCGTTGTGCGTCTTCCGCGAGAACGAGAGCATGGGTTTATAGCGGAGGAGATTTTATCTATTGAGGGGTGTCCCGTCGCCGAGTGGCGGCCGCCGGTGGCCTTTGAAAAACTCACCCCTCTCTTCCCCAACCGCCGTGTATTTTTGGAAAACCAACAGGACCCTGACGTTGCAGCCCGGGCTGTTGACTTAGTTACCCCCGTGGGCATGGGGCAGCGTGGACTCATTGCCGCCCCGCCCCGCGCTGGAAAGACAATCATGCTGCAGACACTGGCTCGGAATATCCGGGCCAATCACCCCAAAGCCTCTCTGATCCTGTTGCTGGTTGATGAGCGGCCGGAGGAGGTCACCGACATGCGTCGCGCATTGGATTGCGAAATCTATGCGTCGACATTCGATGAGCTAGTCGCTCGACATGTGCAAATCTGCGAGGCGGTCGCCAATCGAGCGCAGCGTCTCGTCGAGTTGGGGCGGGATGTAATTATTCTGCTAGACTCCATTACGCGCATGGCGCGTGCATACAACAACAGCCAGCCCGGAAAAGGTCGCACGATGAGCGGCGGTGTCGATGCCAAGGCCCTTGCAAGACCGCGCAAATTTTTCGGTTCCGCACGCAACACCGAGGAAGGCGGCAGCCTTACGATTCTCGCCACGGCGTTGATTGAGACCCACAACCGTATGGATGATTTGATTTTTGAGGAATTCAAAGGCACCGGAAATATGGAGTTGCACCTCGACAGATCGATCGCCGAGATGCGCATTTTTCCAGCGATACAGATTGTAAAATCGGGAACCCGCCGTGAGGAATTGTTACTCCACCCAGATGAATATGAGCGCATTGTTCTTTTGCGCCGCCAACTTTCCGAGCTCCCGGCTGCTGAGGCCATGGAAATTCTTGTGACAAACATCCAGCATACACGCTCCAATGCGGAGCTTCTGCTCGCCGGTCTGAAGGGAGTCTAAAGAGTTTCAATTTTCTGCGTTGGCTGGTGGAACCTCGATAATGAGGGGTGTAGCACCAGGAAATACGATCCACGCCGCTTTGATATGAGATGCTTTTTCCAGCCAACCGGGAGATTTTTCGAGCACTTCATTTAAGGTTTTCAGCGTTTCTTTATAGTCTAGTCCATGACTCCAGAGGTGCCCTTCGTATCCGCAGACAACCGGATAGCCCAACAGAATGGCTGGGTGATTGTATTCAGGATGCACTGCCAATCGTGATCCCTGCGGAACGTTCGAAAGAAGTTTGCGCATCTGGTCGAGTTCGCTGCGATCGATCAACTTATAGCCATGGCGACCATCGAGTCCCCCTGCCAAAGAAACCGCACCAGAAAAAAACAACGTCACACACACAGCGGCCCTGGCGAGTGCTGGCCATGGGAAAATAACACGGGACCAGACATACGGGGCGGCGGCGATCCAAGCCCACAGAATGAGTTTGGTATTGTCCCACTCCCATGTCGCAAACGACACCAATGAGCATAGGATAAAAACACCAATCGAGAGGAGGGTGAAGGCGCGAGCCTCAGCATCACCACGCACCAGCCCTTGCCAAATAAGCAGTATCCCCAGCGGAAGAGAGATCCCAAAATTCCAGAACCAAAACATTGCCCCCCCCTGCTCCTGCATCCAGCCGGGGTTCCAATGGAGGCCACCAGCGGCGCCAAGTCCGTCGGTTACGAGAAAAACTGCAATGGAAGCAGGGACTACCGTGGATAACGTAAAAAACAAAACCTTAGCTCGTGATCCGCTGGCAAAAAGAAAGAAGCAAGCGAGTGAGAGACTGAGGAAAATAAACGCATGAAGATTGAAAAGCGGCATCACCGAATAAAGGAGCCAACGCAAAATCACCGGTATTCCAGTCCCACTGCGGAAATACTCATCACGCCATGACATTAGCAGAAGCAAGCCGCAGGGGATTGCAAATAAAAGACCCCGCTGAGGAATCAGCATGGTGAGGAACACGTTTTTCCACGCCTCTGCTGATTGGAAATCATCGATTGATCCGGACTGGAAAAAAGCAAATCCGGCCAATCCACCGTTGAACAGGAATGCCGCCATGGCAAAGGCTCCTCCCCATCGCCATAGCGCCCAACCGCACATCGCTGCGCCCGCCAAGCCAGCCCAAACCAATCCACGTTCGGCAGGAATGCCTGCAAGTAGGAGCAGGCTGTTGAAAAGGTCTGCTCCAGGGGGGTAAGTGAGCTGGACGCCACTGAGAATGGGGCTTTCAGGCCAAAATGAAGCGCCACCCGCAAAGTAGCGGATGAGGTGAATATGCAGAGAGATGTCTCCAAGGTTGTGGGGCGACAAGACACGCCATTCGCCACCGACGCTATAAAGCACCCACATGAACGCCCGTATTGAAGCCAGTGCCCAGATGGACATGAGGAGCCAATCCCAGGGAGTGAATGCAGGGGAATTACGGTCTCGAGAGCGCCATCCAGCTGCGATGCCCGTCAGAAATCCAGCGCCCAGTGAGGCTGCGGCTGTTTTTGCATCGAGGCCTGCCTGTCCAGCTGCAATAAGCGCCGCGCATAGCACGGCAACAGCCACGCCGGTCAGTGTTCCAGAGACAAGGCCTGCGCCTGGTCGCCATGGCATCCCTTCATTCATTGAAGGCACCTCGCTCAGGCTGAAAATCCGGCTCCCGGTCAAAATAAGCCCTAAAGCGAGGGGTCGCGAAATATGCGGTGCAATCCTCCTGACCGCTGCGAATTCGGAATGGCACTTTGAAAAATGGGAATCTTAATTTGTTCTCAAATTCATTTTCATGCGCAGATTCGATCACCAAAAAATCCAATCCCTCTAGGTCCGGAGATTCTTCTGCTTCATAGTACCCGATCCGGGTGAAGTCGCCCAGCATCCAGGGAAGCGGGTAATAGCTGTTGAGTAGGATTGCTCCGCGCATGTGATACCCTTCTGGATCTACTTCCGCTGCGTGGACGAGAGGGTCTACAAAATGATAAATGTCGGTGTGGGTTTGAACATAGACATAAGGTTCCCGGTCATCTGTAAAATCCCGGAAATTGAGCTTGAACATCATTCCGGCTGAAGCAACAAGAAGTGGTGCGGAGGCCCACCAGATCCGGCGTCTTGAAAAGTTGTGAGTGAGTTCGCGAAGGAGTTCTCCCAGCAGAAGGAAGAAAGGCCAAAGGATCGAAATGACACACCAAGGGGTTTTGTAGGGAATAATCGAATAGGCTAGCAGTACGCCGCCAGCGGAAATCGCAATATAACGGAAGCGTGCATCCGATGGAGCGGCAAAACGCAATCCCGCCAACAGACCAGCCAGAGCAGGCCATTCGTATCGTGCCATTAAAGCGATCCAATAATAATTCAGTGGACCAAGCAGATCGTGGCTCGTCTTTTCGTGCCCAGCCGACTCGATGCCTGTATCGATCCAAAGAGTGAATGTCTGCCAGAGGCCCTGAATGAGGGAGAAATCAAGGAATCCACCGGAGTAGAAAAATATGACGACCAGCGTAGAGATGCTGATTCCAAGGATCGCATCATCGCGTGTCCAAGATTGGCGGGCTATCGGCCATGCCGGGCGGGATGGTGAGAGCTTCCCCCAGATCCAGAGTGCCAGCGCACCGAGAATGAAACAGCCCAGATGAAGAATGTAAGTTTCCTTTGTGAGCACCATGCCCGTGAGTCCGGCGCAAAGGGAGAAAAACCATCTCCGGCGCCCTGTTTGCCAGAGACCGAGAATTCCCTGTAGTAGAAGAATCGAGAAAAGAACCTGCCATGACTCATGGATCGAGTATCGACTATAAAAGACATAGGCCGGCGAAAGGGCCATCGCCAGCGCCGCAAAGCGTGACACTGGCTCGCCAAGGAAGACCCGGAATCGGAGCATCGCCGCGACACTCAACACTCCAGCAAGGATCGCAGGCAACCGTAGAGCCCAGAGTTCCCTTCCGAAAAGAGTCTGCGATATCCAGACGAGGTAAAAATGCAGTGGGCCATGGTAGTTCGACGGATCGTAGCTGTAGAGCCCAGACGAAGTAATGCGATCAGCGAACCATCCATTAATCGCCTCGTCGAAATGAGGAGGCTTTATCTCAATCCCCCAACATCTAATGGCAATCGCAAGAATCAGGATCACCGCTTCGGGGGCGTTGCTTTTCAGGCGGGCAAGGGTCACACGCATGGCATATCCCGTTCCATCCATACTGATCAAGCCGCTATGCCGTGCTTGCCGTTGCGGGGTTCCAACGGGATGATCCGGTTATGCCAACTCTTGGAGTAAATATCGATCATGTCGCCACCCTCAGGCAGGCACGTTACCGGAGCACGCCGGAATCGCCAAATATCGAACCAGACCCTGTTGTTGCGGCCCTTATTGCCGAGCGTGCAGGTGCTGCGGGGATCACAGCCCACCTGCGCGAAGATCGTCGCCATATTCAGGATCGCGATATTTTTGAGCTTAGGAAAAGGATTTCCACCAAGCTGAATCTTGAGATGGGGATTGCTCCCGATATTGTTTCCATCGCTTTGCAGGTGCGTCCGGAGGATGTCTGCATTGTTCCCGAAAATCGCCAAGAGATCACCACAGAAGGGGGGTTGGATTGTGCCGGGCAATTCGACGCGTTGGCTCCTGTGGTCGAAAAGTTGCGCGCTTCCGGGATTCGCGTAAGCCTTTTTATCGACCCAGTGGACCATCAAATCGCGGCGGCAGCACGCCTCGGCGCAGAATTCGTCGAACTCCATACCGGCGCGTACGCGAACACTTCCGGTAAGGAGCGTGAGGCCGAATTGGAAAAACTTATGCACGGGGCTGGAATTGCCCTTCATGCCGGGCTCAGGGTGAATGCAGGGCATGGGCTAACTTTGGAGAATACGCCACCGGTACTTTCCCTTCCCGGTTTGGAAGAACTTAATATCGGGCATTCGATCATTTCGCGTGCTGTGGTGGTGGGGCTTGAGTCTGCAGTCAGGGATATGTGCCATGTCATCCAGCGGGCCTGACATGAGCAGGCTATTGAGCAGAGTTTTAGCTGGACGCTTGGAAGATATCCGAGCTGCCGGCCTTAAGAGATTTCTTTATGCCTCGGATGGTTCGCAGGGAAATCGCATCCGCCGCGACGGCCGCGAGCTTATTAATTTTTCCTCAAACGATTATCTTGGTTTGGCGGCGCATCCGGCCCTGATCGAGGCGGCATTGATGGAATCCCACCGCTCAGGTTTTGGTTCCGGGGCCTCGCGTCTTGTATCAGGAACGCTTCGTGCCCATGCCGACTTGGAGGAGTCGCTCGCGGAGTTCAAGGGCACCCCTGCGGCGCTTGTATTTTCAAGCGGATTCGCTGCAGCTGCGGGAACGCTTCCCGCCTTGTGCGGAAAAGGGGATGTGGTGATTCTCGACAAGCTTTCGCATGCGTGCCTGGTAGATGCAGCGCGGTCGAGCGGAGCCGATATCCGGGTGTTTCCACATAACGACTGTGGACGACTTGAGAGTCATTTAAAATGGGCCAGAGAGAAACGGCCCGGGGGGAATATTCTTATCGTTGCCGAAGCTGTTTACAGTATGGACGGCGACATTTGTCCACTCTGGGCTATCGTGGAGCTCAAGGATCGCTACGGGGCATGGTTGTTGATCGATGAAGCGCATGCCACTGGAGTGATCGGTGAGGGGGGCAGGGGACTCGTTCATGAACTCGGCCTTGGGGGGAGGGTCGAGATCCGGATGGGCACGCTGGGAAAGGCGGTGGGTGCCCATGGCGGATTTATTGCAGGAAGTGTGGAGTTGAGGGATTACTTGATTCATCGCGCCCGGAGTTTTGTTTTTTCAACAGCACCGCCGCCTCCCCTGGCCGCTGCTGCGAGAGCCGGAATCCAACTTCTTCAATCCGAAGAAGGAACCATACGTCGGCAGAAACTTTGGAACAATATCGCTTTAATGGCGGATGCCTTGGGGCTTCCTGTCCCGTCATCGGCAATCCTTCCGCTCGTGCTCGGCGCTGAGTCTGAAGCGATGGATGCATCACAACGTTTTCTGGATGCGGGATTTCTGGTTCCAGCTATCCGATTTCCCACTGTGGCAAAGGGTGCGGCCAGGCTCCGGGTCACGGTTTCGGCGACCCACACGCTGGAGGAAATCACCGCTCTTGGGAAAATCGATTTCATGACGCGCCTGAATATGGTACAAGACCTTCCATGATTGCACTTCTGGCTTTGGAGGATGGACGGGTTTTCAGCGGAGAGGCGTTTGGTGCCTCAGGCACAACAACAGGGGAAATTTGTTTCAACACCTCGATGACAGGTTATCAGGAGATTCTCACGGATCCTTCCTATCGGGGCCAGATTGTGGCGATGACCTATCCGGAAATAGGAAACTATGGGGTCAATGATGTTGATGTGGAGAGCGACATGCCGCAGGTACGGGGTTTTGTGATCGAGGAACTCAGTCCCATCGTCAGCAACTGGCGCTCCGATTCGGATTTGGACACGTATCTAAAAACGCGAGGGATCCAAGGCATTCAAGGCATCGATACACGCGCCTTGACCCGACATCTACGCACTCGAGGGGCTATGCGTGCTTGCATCACGACGGAAACGCAGGTCGAAGGTGAGGCTGTAGAAATGGCCCGCAAGGCAAACTACGAAGGGGTGGATTTTGTGAAGGAGGTTTCAACTGGGGAAAGTTTCAACTGGGATCCTGAAAGCAAGCTCAGTGGACGTTGGATCCAAAAACTCGGCAGTGAGGATGCGGAAGATGATTCCGAGGAACAACGGGACATCTTTGAAAATCTGCTGAAACCCGTCCATTCGTTGGCAGCGATCGATTTTGGGATGAAGAAAAACATCCTCCGCTCGCTTCGTCGGAACGGGTTCGATGTGACGGTGGTGCCATCCACCACCAGCGCCAAGGAGATACTGGCTCTTGGAACTGATGGAGTCTTTCTTTCAAACGGGCCTGGAGATCCACAGGCTCTTGACTACGCTCGGGACACTGTCGCCGAGTTGGTCGGAAAAAAGCCGATCTTTGGGATCTGCCTTGGTCACCAAATTCTAGCACTCGCCCTTGGCGCCCGTACGTTCAAGTTGAAATTCGGTCACCGCGGAGCCAATCAACCAGTGAAAGACCTGCTGACTGGTCAGGTTGCGATCACCTCCCAGAACCATGGTTATGCAGTCGATCCAGAGTCTCTCCCCAAAGGAGTGGAAGTTACTCACGTGAATCTGAATGATGGAACCTGCGCCGGCTTGAGGGATAATTCACGGAAGGCATTCAGTGTCCAATACCATCCCGAGGCCTCGCCTGGTCCGCACGATGCCGATTACTTCTTCTCCGAATTCGCCAAAGTGGTTGCCGCTTCCAAAGCGGAAGCGTAATAATTTGTTCCATGCCCAAGCTTTTGCTTTTCCTTCCGGATAGCACGGACAGTCTTGTCGATCTGACAAAGGAGGTAACCACTATCGGACGTTCGCCAGAGAATGACCTGGTTATTAAGAACGATTCCCTCAGTGGAAATCCTGTTGGCCTCAGTGGAACCCACGCCCGATTTCTGTTGAAAGACGGGATCTGTCAACTTGAGGATCTCAATTCCACCAATGGCACGTATGTTAATGGTGCACAGATTCAGAGGATCCAACTTGAGCATGGTGACCAATTGCAATTTGGAGGACTAGTCGCGGAGTTTCAATCCGATGATCAGCAATTTCCTCCTGAAGAGTCATCCGAGCCTAGTCAGATAGTTCCAGAGGATGACGTTCTGGAAGATGAACCCTTAGATCAGATGCCTGATCCAGAGCTCGAACCAGTTGGCGTTCAAGGGCTGAGTCATCGCCCCGCCAGCTTCACTTCCATCTCCCCACTCAAGAGAGTCCCATCGACCAACCACTCGAATGTGCCGCTTGTTGCCGCCTCTGTCATTGGCTTCATCGCAACGGCCGCGGGTGTTTACGCGATCTTGAACATTTAATGCCAGGTCAGGATTCTTTTTCGGCCGATTTGTAGATTTTTTAACGCATGGAAGACCATACCCACAACGACCTCTTAGCCATTCGCAGGCAAAAACGCGATGCTATCCGCGCAGCAGGCATCGATCCGTTCGGTTCCGCATTCGATATCACCGATTCACCGGGGGAAATCCGCGTAGCCTTTGCCGAGGGGCAAGCCGTCCGCACTGCTGGCCGCATCACTGCCCACAGGAATATGGGCAAAAGCCATTTCATCGATCTCTCCGATCACTCGGGCAGGATGCAGGTTTACTTGAATGCCAAGGAAATCCCTGCAGAACAAATGGCTGTATTTGACCAGGTGGATATCGGCGACTTTTTGGGGGTGGAGGGAACGACATTCATCACAAAAACCGGGGAGCCGAGCATCAAGGCGGCTTCGTTCCGTATTTTGGCAAAGTCCCTTCGTCCTCTTCCAGACAAGTGGCATGGGGTTCAGGACACAGAGATAAAATACCGACAACGCTATCTGGATCTGGTGTCGAACAGGGGGTCGATGGAGGTCTTCCAGAAGCGCATCTCTATTGTGCGTGAAATCAGGCGATTTCTGGAGGATCGCGGGTTTATCGAGGTGGAAACGCCGATGATGCAGGCCATTCCCGGCGGAGCTGCCGCTCAGCCATTCCAGACGCACCACAACGCGCTTGGGCTGGATCTGTATCTACGCATTGCTCCCGAGCTTTATCTCAAGCGCCTGCTGGTTGGTGGATTCACAAAGATTTTCGAGTTGAATCGTAACTTTCGGAACGAGGGTATTTCGCGTCGCCATAATCCGGAGTTCACCATGCTTGAGGCGTATTGGGCCTATGCGGACTTTGAAAAAATGGCGACTCTTGTCGAGGAAATGGTCTGCTATGTTGCTGAGACCGTGTGTGGAACTCTCCGCATCGAGCACAAGGATGCTGAGGGCAATGTCAACAAGGTGATCGATTTGACCCGCCCATGGCGCAGAGTCCCCTACGCCAATCTTATCCGTGAAGTTGATCCAGATTGGTATGATCGCACGCCCGAGGGACGCCGCCAGTGGTGCCTCGAACACAAGATTGATGTATCCCATTGCGTCGAAGATTTTGAGGTTACGCAGCACGTCTTTGAAAAACTCGTTGAGGAGAAGACAATGGATCCACTTTTTGTCACACATTGTCCTAAGGAGTTGGTGCCGCTCGCAAAGCAAAGTGCCAGCGATCCCTCCGTGGTTGATGTCTACGAACTGGTCATCAATGGTCAGGAAATTTCTCCCGGCTATTCTGAGTTGAATGATCCAGTTGTCCAACGAGAGCGCCTTGAGCACCAGAGTGGCGGTGAAACCCAGAAACTTGATGATGATTTTCTAGTAGCTCTTGAGCATGGAATGCCGCCGGCAGGTGGGATCGGCATTGGTATCGATCGGTTGGTCATGATGTTGACTGGCGCGGAAAGCATCCGTGATGTCATCCTCTTTCCCCACCTTCGTCCGCGCCAGGCTTGAATCTCCTCGCGCCCGGTATCGTTCAAGCGTCGGGAAAATCCCCTTGCGCGTCCTTGGATACCTCAGCACTTTACCCCGCTGTGCGATTTTGGGTGCTGATAATTTTTTGTATCGTTTTGATCCCTGCCAATGGACTCGCATGGAATGTCGTGATGTATGGCAACAGGCGGCATGTTCCTATCGAAGACGTTTCCCGTTTTTATAAACTCGGGGACCCGGTTAAGGGGGAGAAAGAGTTTCAGATCGAAAGCCCGGGAAGAACAATTCGCGGAAAAATTGGAACACGTGAGATTTACATTAATAATGTGAAATACATCCTATGCTTTCCCACGTTGAAAAAAGGGCGGGATATTTTGATTTCGGCGATGGATGTCACAAAGATCCTCGAGCCTGTATTAAGACCTGGGAAAATAAAAAATGCCGGACCGGTTCGTACAGTAATCCTTGATGCGGGTCATGGAGGCCATGACAGCGGAGCCACTGGCAGGAGAGGCATGGAGAAGGAGGCGGCCTTGGATGTCGTCCTTCGAGCTAAACGCTTGCTGGAATCTCAAGGTTACACTGTCCGGATGACTCGCTCGAGTGATGTGTTTATTCCACTTGAGCAACGGGCTGCCTATGCGAACAGGTTTCCAGATGCCATCTTTGTAAGCGTGCACTTCAACAAAAGTACGAAAGGCACGGCCTCAGGAATCGAAACCTTCGCGCTCGCACCCAGAGGTGTTCCCTCGATGGACGAGCAGAATTTCAGCTACAGCGATCTGCGGCAACATCCGGGCCATGCCCGCGACCCTGAAAATATCGCTCTCGCAACCGCACTTCATTCATCGATGCTTCGCAAAATGCGTCTCTACGACAGGGGGATCAAGCGGGCTCGATTTGTTGTAATTAGGGATATCAAGGTTCCTGGTGTCTTGCTGGAAGGCGGATTCATGAACCATCCGGTTGACGGCAATTTGATCGCCAGTTCGAGTTTTCGGGATGCCTTTGCAAAAGCGATATTGGAGGGAGTGAACCGATACAGCAGTGCAGTTTCGGGAAAAGTTGGCACCTCTCCTATGCCATCTGCTGTAGCCAAGGCAACCGATCCAACGAGTGTTCCAGATATTAGAAGAAACTTTTTCCCGACGAGGATGAGTGCAACGCTGAATGAAGCCGTGCAACGCACTGCGGAATCATTCAAAAAGGAAATCGAAACAGATGGCAACTGAACGATCCAATGAACCAATCGGGGTTTTTGATTCTGGAATTGGCGGCCTGACAGTGGTTGCGGCTCTCCAGAGACTGCTCCCGTCCGAAAATATTTTCTACCTCGGTGATACAGCGCGCGTTCCCTATGGTGGGAAAAGCCGCCGTACGGTCGAACGCTACAGCATAGAGATCGGGGGGTTGCTGCTCGCCGAGAGGGCAAAAGTGATCGTTGTCGCCTGTAATACGGCCTCTGCTCTTGCTGTTCCCCGAATGAAAGAGATCTTCAAAGTTCCAGTGCAGGGGGTCGTGACTCCTGGCGCTCAAGCAGCCGCTAAATCCACCCTGATCGGAAAAGTTGGGGTCGTTGGCACGCGCGCCACCATTTCGAGCGGTGCTTATGAGCACGCTATCAACTCGATCAACCCAGGCATTCAGGTTCTAAGCGCAGCATGCCCACTGTTGGTTCCTCTGATTGAGGAGGGGATGTTCGATGATGATGTGACGAAAATAATGCTCTCTCGCTACCTTGGGCCAATGCTCAAAGCCGGGATTGATACATTGGTGCTCGGATGCACCCACTATCCGCTTCTACGCAATACGATCGCCGAGGTGGCGGGACCTCATGTGACGCTTGTCGACTCTGCGGAGAATTGCGCTTTGGCGGTGAAGCGGCTTCTGGCGGATGCCGGGATCGCCGCGTCCCCTCGCCGATTGGGAGGATTGAATGTTGCGTTGACCGATGCCACTGAGGGGTTCCTCCGCTCAGCGGCGCAAGCCCTTGAGCTTGAGATTGGAGACGTTGCTCTTCGCTCCGTGCAGAGCGAAGAGGGAAATCCCGCCTGATGTCAGGATTCGACTTGCAGTAAGCCGGTGACGTTTCATCGTAAGTATGTCATGTGTCGTGTTTTTCGAGTGGCATTTGCGGTAGTGGCTTTGGCTGTCCTGTGTGTTGCAATTACAATTTTTGCAGCTCCAGATTTATTTTCCGCAATTTGGCGCAAGGCGCTTGTCGTTCGGGTGCCAATGAAGTCAGCCGATGCAATTTTGTTGCTGGGGGGCGAGTCGCAAGGGCGTCCTCTTGAGGCGGCCAGACTGTATCATCAAGGGGTGGCATCTTTGGTGATAGTTGTTGGCACCGGTGATTACAGAACAAACAAAAAAAGTCTCCTGCAGGAAGGTGTTCCTGCTGGAGCAATCCTCATCGAACCCTCCTCAACCTCTACGCAGGAGAATGCGCTATTTGTTCGTCCACTTCTCAAGGAGGCTGGCATTCAGCGTGTACTTCTGGTCACCTCTTCATTCCATGCCAGACGGGCCCTTGCTACATTCCAGCAACTGGTTCCCGACATTGTGTTCGGGGTTGCTCCCTCGCGCATTGGATGGTGGGATACTCCCAGCGGGCGTTTCCAGGAGGATGCTTGGGCCGCGAAGGAATTTATCAAACTTTCCTATTATTGGCTCGTGCATGGCATTCACCCTTGGGTCGATCAAGTTCGCGCTGGAAAGGATGGCTGAGTAATGAAATCAATATTGATCCTCAACCGGGTATATCCTCCATCCTCCGGAGCAACAGGTGAAATGCTGTGCGACTTGGCCAAAGGGTTGGCCGCGCATGGTATCGATGTGACTGTCCTGTGCATGGGGGAAGGCAATGCGAGTGATGAACGGGTGGATGGTGTGAGAGTGGTGCGGATTGGGGGGATGTTCTCGAAAAGGAGCACGCTGCATCGTGCTTTAGCCTATGTGTTCATGATCCCATCCCTGCTTGTTCGCGCCTTATTTCTGAAGAAGACGGATTGGGTTGTTACCATGACAGACCCTCCGATGTTGGCGGTTCTGGGGCCAATGATCTCATTTTTCAAGAGCAACAAGGTGGCTCACTGGGCCCAGGATTTGTATCCGGAAGTAGCCGTGGAACTGGGCGTTATCCCCCGTGGAAGCGTTGTTGGGCGTCTGCTTCGTGATATTTCGTCGATTGCTCTCCGGCATGCCGATGCAGTTGTTTCGATTGGCCGATGCATGACAGTGCGTTTGCGAGCCAGGGGGGTTGTTTATGGAAAGATCCATGAGATTTCGAATTGGTCTCCACTTGTCGTTCCTGTGCCTCATCGAGATAACACGTTTCGAGCCAACTTGGGGGCGGAGGGTGCGTTTGTTGTCGCCTATTCGGGTAACATGGGGCTCGCGCATGAATTTGATGCTGTCCTTGAAGCGGCAAAAAAACTTCAGGGGAGGAACGTGGTCTTTTTAATGATCGGTGAAGGGCCAAGGCGTGCGGCGGTTGAAGCAGAGGCGTGGCGCCTTGGGTTGAAAAATATGCGATTCCTTCCCCCACAACCCCGCGAGGTCCTCGCGGAGAGCCTTTCTGCGGCGGATGCACATATTGTCACCATGCGCTCCAATCTGTGCGGATTGGTTGTGCCGAGCAAATTCTACGGCGTTCTGGCAGCTGGGCGGCCCTGCCTTTTTGTTGGCCCGGAGGACTCCGAAGTGGCGAGGGTGATCCTTGAAACTAATGTGGGCCGTGTGCTGCCTTCTGGTGATGGTTCTGGGCTCGCTGAAGCCATATTGGAATGGATCGCGCATCCTGAAGCGCACCAGATTGCCTGCCGAAATGCCAAGCAGGCAGGGGAGTTGGCAACGCCTCAGGAGGGTGTTCGCGAGTTCATGAAGATGCTTGAATAATTCTCATGAAATCCAGGGAAGAATCGATCGATGAGTTTGTACAGCGGCTTCCCAAGACCGAAACTCACTTGCACTTGGAGGGCGCTTTGCCGTGGAGGTTGCTGTGTGAGGCGAATCCCGGAAAATATGCTCACCCCCCCGATTCATGGCAGCCAGGATTTCGTTTCCGCGATTTTGCACATTTTGAGGGCGAGTTGCTGGGATATGCGGAAGATTATTTCAAGAGCCCCGAAAGGTACCATGAATGTGCCAAAGCGGTGTTCGCTGGCCATGTGGCGGCGAATGTGAAGTATTTGGAAACAAGTTTTGCTTCTGGCTGCATCGACTTCATGAAGCTTGATGGCCAAGAGGTATGCGATGCCATCCGTGCGGCGGTGCCCGAAGGTCTGGAGGTCCGTATATTTTTGGGTATCCATCATGATGGGTGGACCCCGAATATGGCACCAGTCCTTGAGCGGGCGTTGTGTTGGGAGAACCTCGATGGGATCGATCTGCATGGTCCTGAGGATGCGCCTTTGGGCGATTGGTCCGCTTCATATTGGAAGCGTGCCCGGGACGCCGGAAAATTCACAAAAGCGCATGCTGGCGAGTTTCTAGGTCCTGCATTTGTGAAACGTTGTGTTGAGGATCTCGGGGTTTCCCGCATTGAGCATGGAGTCAGATCAATCGAGGATCCAGAAGTAGTGTCATTCTTGCGCGATCATGGGGTGGACCTCGATATTTGCCCGATCAGCAACTTGAAGCTCGGGGTGCTCTCGAAAACAACTGCTGACCCTATCCGTGCCCTGCTAGCCGCTGGCATCATCTGCACTGTGAGCACTGATGATCCAATAAGCTTCGGCAATTCGCTTGGTGACGACTACCGGTTTCTGGCTGATGGCTTTGGATTTTCGCGGCGGGAACTTGCTCAGCTTGCTCGAAATGGATTTGAGGTCGCCTTGATTTCGCCCGATCGGAAGGCGCCCCACCTCGCCACGATCGCCTCAATGGTTTGATCAGGAAGCTAACAGGCTTTCCACCAATGCCGCAGCTAGCGGTTCCGTCAATTGGTCCAATTCCTCAAGATGCGCCTTAAGTTCACAGGTCGACTTCACTGCAATTTTTTCATGAATTTGGCAGACCAGCGCAGCAACAGCATCACGTGTGATAGGATCGACGCCTTCACCAAGTTGAGAGAGGGCATTTTTAACAGCGGGCAGCATCTCTTCTGCTTTTAGTTTGGCCTCAATAAAAACTCGCTCATCCATGTCCTCGAAAGCGTGATCGAGCGAATCGCCGAGCATTTTTTCAACCGCCTCATCAGCCACCTCAATAGCGCTTTGAATTTCCAGCACGGAATCTCTGCCGGTAGAGGTATCACGTGCAAGGACTCGAAGAATTCCATCGGCATCAAGTTCGAATTGGATGCCAACGCGAGATTGACCTTTTGGAGCAGGCCCGAAATTCACTTCCATCTCGCCTAGTTTCCAGTTGTCACTAGCCATTTCTCGTTCCCCTTGGAGAATCGAGATTCGCATGCCCGTTTGGTTTGTTGCGGCATTGGTGAACATTTCTCCCGCTTTGCAAGGGATTGTCGTGTTTCTCGGGATAAGAACATTCATCAATCCACCAAAGGTTTCGATGCCAAGAGAGAGGGGGGTGACATCAAGGAGGGTGATATTGTTGATCGCTCCCGCGAGGATGCCAGCTTGGATGGTTGCACCAAGGGCGATCGCCTCATCCGGGTGTTGTGAGGTATCTGGTTCGCGTCCAAAAATTCCGGCTACAAACTCGCGAACTAGCGGCATGCGGGTAGCTCCACCGACAAGGACCACGGCATTCAAGTCCGAGTTGGCCAAGCCCGCATCGGCCAGCGATCTGAGGCAGTGGGCGCGCGTTTTTTCAATGACTGGGCGGCAGATTCTTTCAAGATCCGAGCGCAAAAAAATGCGACCTAGGAACTCCGTTTCTTTAACATCGGTCAGGAGATGCTTGATTTTCATTGCGCTCTCGATGGAGAGCCCCCATGCCGCCGCCAGTGAGGCATTCAAGTCGTCGCCACCGAGACGGGTGTCACCATTCGTCGAAAGCACTTCAAAGACGCCATCATCAAGTTCAAGCACGGAGATATCGAACGTGCCGCCGCCAAGGTCGTAAACGGCTACCTTCGAGCGGCTGCCCAGGCGCTCAAGCCCGTAGGCCAAAGCCGCAGCAGTTGGCTCTGAGAGAATGCGCTCGACAGTGAATCCAGCGAGCTCACCTGCGCGTTTTGTGGCGGCCCGCTGGGCATCATTGAAATAGGCGGGAACAGTAATTACAGCTCGATCTACTGGACACCCGCAGGATGACTCGAGATCGGTTTTGAGTTTTGCGAGCACGAGTGCGGAAATCTCCTCGGGCTTGAGGAGTTCATGTCCGGAATCGACAAGGAGAGATCCTCCAGGCCCCGCAGAAACGAGGCCGGCATGAGTCGTGTCTATGGGTTCGCTAGCGCGTCGACCGATCAGGCGCTTCACCGAGGTAACGAGTCGGCCACCATCAGTGGACTTCATTTCCAAAGCAGGCCAACCGACTTTGGGCGGGGACGAGTCTGAAAAATAAACGGCTGAAGGGGTGAGGCGGCTGCCATACTGGTCGGCAACAAGAACGGGGAAACCGCTGTCCATCACTCCTGCAAGGGAGTGTGTGGTCCCAAGGTCGATTCCTGCGATCATTGTTGCGATGGCGGCGACGCGATCCCTACAAAACGGGAACAGAATTAACGGCGGCGGCGAGGCGGGGCTCCACCGGAATCGCGAAAAGTGATTCGCCCTTTCGTAAGGTCATAGGGAGAAATTTCAACTGTCACATTATCACCAGGAACAATGCGGATGAAGTGTTTCCTCATTTTACCGGAGATGTGCGCCAGGATGATATGGTCATTTGGTAGCTTCACCCGGAAGAGCGTCCCAGGGAGTACTTCAACCACTACTCCTTCGCTTGTAATACAGTCGTCTTTAGCCATGTGGGGTGGATCAATACGTCAGGAGCGAGCGGGTGGCAATCACTTCTCCTTCAGAAGCCGGATTCGGGGTTTTGTCCGCACGCCAAAACAGCGACGTATTTGTTCTTGGACTTTCACTACCAGAATATGGCATGCACGGAATTTCCCATTCCCTTCATTAGCCCATGAAACAGGAGAATTGCCGATATATTGACGCCGGAGCAAAGGTTCTGGGCAGCAGTATGGCGGAATTTTCTACCCGATCTATTCCGCGATTGCTTGGTCATAGGGTCAGTCTATGGGTGGGCATCGCTTGTTTTCCGATGCTTTGGATGCGTATCGGTGAAGGGTCTGATTGGAGGACGCTCGAAGGGTGCGAGCTGATTTCTAACAAGTCCAACGATGGAGACTCCTTCAATGTTAGACATCAAGGGGAGAAATATATATTCCGTCTGTATCTAGTAGATGCGCCTGAGACGAGCCTGCGCTACAAGGAGAGGGTCAAAGAGCAGATGGAAGCCTTTGGTTTGGATCAAGCCAAGGTGTTGCAGGCCGGGCAGCTGGCTAGCGAATTCACAGCAAAAGCGCTCGAAAAACCATTTCAAGTAGTAACGTGTTTTGAGGATGCAAGGGGAGAGAGTGAGATGAAGCGATATTTCGCTGTCGTACGCCCCGCAGCACAGAAAAAAGATCTCGGAATGTTGCTCGTAGAGGCGGGGTTGGCGCGAGCTTATGGAAAGACAACGGATGCCCCCAATGCGCCATCTATGTCTGCAATGCAGCAACAGGAAGAGCGTGCAAGAAAAGCAAAGGCAGGCATTTTCGGGGGAGGGGAGTCAGTCGGGGATGGTAGCGTGGTCATCGGGGGAATGACAGCAGACGAGTCGTTCGCAACGGCGCGATCGATGTTTCTCGAAAAAAATTACAAAGAAGCTCTGGGCATCTATGAGCAATTTCTCAACGATTTTGGATCGAATGAAGCCGCACAAACAGCAGTTCGAAATTCCATGTATCCCGTTGCGATGTGTCAGATCCTTCTCGGCAGGTTTGCTGAGGCCCTTGGGGCGATTGACTCCGCCTTGGGGTTGGATCCGCCATTGCCTGCACCACAGGTACAGGAACTGACGTTTTGGCAGGGGGTGGCGAACATTCAATTGAAGGATTACGCCAGTGCCCGCGAGGGGTTGCGAAGTTTTGTCTCCATGTTCGAGCCTGGGTCTGAGAGGAACCCGCTATTTGTCCGCAAGAATCCTGCAGTGGCGAGGGTGGTCGAGGCGCGTTCGTTGATAGGCACTGCTTCGGTGCTGAACGGTGATTACCGCGAGGCGGCTGATTATTTCAAGGGTTTGAAAAAAGACCTGGCCCCCGAGGCGCGAGGGAGGGCGATCATTTACCAATTGCATGCGCTGCTTGAGTTGGGCGAAGACGACGAAGCGATGGGTGTGGTGCTCGATGAATACTCACGCTTGGATGATATTGCCCAGTTGATCTCCTTTCAAACCCTCACGCTGCAACTCGGTAATCGATGGATCGAGAAAGGTGAGTTCCGAAAAGCGATTCTCTGTCTGCAGAGGGTATGGCCCTTTGATCGATTGGTAAAGCGGCAGGAGGAACGTCTCCTTGCATTGGAAAGCCGTCAGAAAGCCGCGGAGGAAAATGCTTCAATGGATCCCTACGCGCGATTGCTTTTCACGCGCTTGGTGTCCGAGGTGAGGCGGGAGTTGGAGGCTTTCCGGAAAGTAGTGAGTTTCGACGCATCATTGAGATTCAGGTTGGCGATGGCGTATTTGAGGATGAAAAGGTATCTCGAAGCCGCGCTGGTAATGGAAGAGATGATCATAGAGTTGCCTGCGGACGCGATGGCCGAGCAAGCAGCGTTGAATGTGGTGCGCTGCTGGAGTGCCTTAGCCGATTGGCCAGAGGCGACGAGAGCTGCTAGAAGCTTCGTTAAGCGGTTTCCTCAATCAAAAGAAGCCCCGGAGGTGCGTTTTTTGGAGGCTGAGGCGCTGCAGTCGTTATTAAAGTATGATGAGGCGGTTGATGCCTATGGCAAAATGGTTTCGGAGTATCCAGCCTCGGGATTCGCCATTCGCGCGATGTTCATGCGAGCATTTTGTCTATTGCTTGACGACAGAAATATGGAGAGTGCAGAGGGGTTTCGGGAGTTTCTTTCCAAGCATCAGGAGCATGGGTTGGCAGATGGGGCTGCATATTGGCTCGGAATGGCCTATTCTTACGACAAGCAATATGATGCATGCCGGAAGTTGATGGATGCATACCTCCAAACGCATCCTCAGGGGAGGCACCGCGGACAGGCAGTGTTCCGAAAAGCGTATTGCTCTCAGCAGATGGAGCAGTTCGGAATGGCAATCGACGAGCTGTGCGGCTATCTGGAGCAATTCCCAGGCGAGATTGAGAACAGCGAGGCGAAGGTGCTTTTGGGGAATGCTATGATGAACGAAGGCGCGCTGGAGGAGGGCTTCAAGGCGTTTTCATCAATCCCTCCCGAGGACGTTAAGTTATATGAAGAGGGGGTGTTTCGGACAGCCGAGGGCCTCAAGTTAATGGAGGAAACTGAACGCTACCGTGAAATAATGGAGCGTTTTCTTGCCCAGAGGCCAATTTCACCGCGTCTTGGAGAGGCTGTTCGAAACATGGGGTGGTATTACCGTCAGACCGGTGAAATAGAAAAAGCCCGGGAAATGCACTGGAGGGTACTAGAGGAGTGCGGAAACGATCCAGAAATCAAAACCACAGCCGAGATTTTCCAATCACTCGTCCGTTTGTATCGCGCTCAGGGCGAGTCCGAGGAGTACGTCGGGCTGCTCAGAAGTAAGAGCGAAGCGGTACTGAAAGATGGACGGACAACCTTCGCAATGAGGTTGATCCATGCGCAAGCCAAGACGGTAGAGCGGGGCGATCTCCGATTGTCGCAAAGCCTGCTTGCAACAGCTTCGGAATATGCGGATCCAAAAGTGCATAGTCCCGCTCTGCTGGTGGATTTTGGAAATGCTCTGATTGATGTTGGACGTGTTCGAGAGGGCGAGGAAATGTTGCGGGACGCGTTACGATGGAATCCACGGGTGATTGAGAAGGACCAAATCCTTTCCGCGCTAGGTAAATTAGAGCTGGAGCGTGGAAATGACGCCGCTGCCATGGCGTGGTTCGACCGCTTTGAAAAGGAAACGCTGGGCACAACAGCCTTCGGTTCCACGATGCTCGCAAAAGCGCGGTTACTCGAAAAGTCCGGCAAATTGGAGGCGATGCGGCGGGTGCTTGAAGCGGTTCTTTCAAACGATGGGGTCAAAGGTGAGCAAAAAGCCGAAGCGTTGTATTTGATCGGCGAGTCACACATGACGGAGAAAACTCCAAAGATGGCAATTCCGTTTTTCCAGCGGATTTATGTGATGCACCAGCGCTGGAAGCCATGGGTAGCAAAGGCCTACAAACGCAGCGGCGAAGGATTCGAATTGTTGCAGGATGAGTTAAGTGCAAGGCGGACCTATCACGAATTGGTTTCAGCTCCAGAATTGGAGGAATATCCCGAAACCATCGAAGCCAAAAAGCGGCTGGATGCCTTGGGGGGACCCGTGCCAATAATGGGAAAATCGCAAGAAAACAGCGATGTGCAGGAATTGGGGGAGGACAAAGGATGAAGCGGTGTATTTGCTGGATTTTGTTTCTTCTGGTTGGACGGGGCTTTGTGTCGGCGCGTGATGTTTTGATTCTTTTAGATGGAACCCGTCGTGCCGGGGATATTGCGGAGTTTGACGGTAATTTCATTCGCTTAAGGGTGGCCTTGCCGGATGCTGCCGGTGGAGCAAATGCCCTAGTGTCGATTCCCCGCAGTGATGTCGAAGCGATTGAGTTTCGTGAGAATCCCATTCGTAGCGGATTGTTAAGGGATAGCGGGGTCGAACGATTGTTGGATGTCGAACTGGAGTGGATGAGATTGAGGCAATGGTTGGCAGTGCCTCGATCCCCTGCCGCTTCTGTAGGCTGCAAGTTCGGCGAGTTGCTTCTGAGAAATGGCTCTCGCGATGATATGACAAAGGCACTCGGGTTGTTCAGTGAGATTGAGTCCACCGCTTGGAGCGAAGCAGACCGGATGCGTGCGAAGCAGTGGCGATTACGGACCATGGTTGCTTCCGGAAATGCTTTGGAGGCGGTCGGTGAGGCAAAGAAGATCGCTGAGGAGTTCGATGATCCTTTGATATTGATTGAGGCGAACCACATCATGGCGCAAGCCACAGCTCAAGAAATGGGCGACTTTTTGAAGGAAAACCCTCGCTGGAGCGAAGACACGCGCGAGATTGACGAGGTTGGGACGCGCGTGGTCGACCAGTTCCACATATTGCGCCGCCGGGCATTGGGATTGTTTCTGTATCCCGCCTTGTTTTATGGGTCCGACAATGAAAAAGCCGCCAGAGGTTTATGGGGTGCGGTAGGTATTCATCGACTTGGAGGTGACGATGCCAAAGCGCTGGAGGTTGCACGTGATATTGTCGCCTTCTACCCCGCAACCACCGAAGCGCATAAAGCCGTAGACTATCTTACCTCCCTAACGCCAGAAATGCTCAATCGTGATGCAGCCAAGGAAGCCAGGGAGGAAATGCTGGATGCTCACAGCAGTGAATCACACGTGCCATGAACCCCAGTCGAACAAAACAGGTAAAACTCCTTCCCACTATGAATCTCCCTAGCTTGCGAGTCAGCGCTGCCCGCACGGATCCAAGGAGAAAAGATGCGGATGATCGCAAGTCTGCCAATGCCTGTAGGAATACGGGGATTCATCCGTGTGCATGTTGTGACACCGCGACCCCAATTTCTTCGCGAATACAATGTCGATTCCTGCGCTACTGCTCATTCATGGGCACGGGGACAAAAATACTCCCGGCAATCAGATCAAGGAACTTATGCGTATCGCCAATGAATCTGGCGCAGTGAATGTGATTTTTTGGAACCTTTCAGAACTACCCTTTGAAAATCAAAGCATCCATGCAACGCCGACATAAATACACGCAGACCATAGAAATGCAGATGGGTCCAATGATTGATATGGTCTTTTTACTGCTTGTATTTTTTATGGTCTCAGCCAAGCCAATCAAGCAGGAGAGCGACATCAATATCGGGTTGCCCGGAACAGCTCAACAGGAGGATGTGGTTGATATTCCCGATGAGCAGCGCATCCGTATCGAGGCCGATGGGAGAGTGCTCTTGAATGAACAATCCATGGACTCTGCAGAAAATCTCGAGATGCCCACGTTGTTGAAGACTTTAAGGCGATTCAAGGAAACGACTGATGCGAATAAAAGCGAGGCATTGATTACGATTGATGCCGATGATGCAGCAAACCACCAGCGGATCGTTGCTGTGCTCAATATTTGTGCGCGCGCGGAGATCATCGGCGTGACATTTGCCGATTCCACCGGGGAGGATGACTAATGCCTGGAAGCATTGAATCCCTGATGCTGGAGAGTAGTTCGGCGAGAAAAAAACGCTGGGCCTTGGTGGCATCGATTCTTGTTGGGGTGCTGCTGCTTCATGTTGCTGTTGGCGTGGTGGCCGGAATTTTTATTGTGGTGAAATACATTTTTCCTACTCCGGCGAACTTTGTCGTGAGTAAGGATATCCGCCTGCCTGCGAAGAAGCGTGAGCACAAGTTGAATATGGCCCGAATGGATGCGATGGCTCCGAAACCTGTGTTGAGCGAGAAAATGCAGAGCACGCGTCCGACCGATTTTCCGTTGCCCGATATTCCGCCGCTTCCACTTGACCAGATGTTGCCACTGGATCCCTCGGAGTTGGTTTCCGACCAAATGGCTGCGCTCTCTGGAGCCGAAGCTCTTGGAGATAGCGGAGGCCTCTCCCCTGGAGGGAGTAGCGGTTTTGGGAACAAGGGCATGAGTTTTCTTGGGGTGCAATCCAGCGGTCAGAGGATACTCATGCTCTTTGATGTCTCGTCCAGCGTCGTAGGAAAGGCCGAGAAGGCCGGTGTGCCATTGTCCAAGATCCAGTTGGAAACGTCAGCACTGGTCGAGAAACTGCCCATTACCTCTAAGTTCGGCATTATCCAGTTCACTCAAAACTACAAGGCGTTCACGCCGGAGTTGGTTCCTGCCACGGAGCATAATCGAAAGGTGGCTTTGGATTGGATCCAGAACGAGTGGGTGACACTGGGATCGATGTCTTCCTCATCGAAGTCGGTAACAAAGAACCTAAGAGGGTTTGCAGGGGTTCTTGAAGTCGCTGCAGGCATGAAGCCTGATGTGATCTTTGTGATCAGTGACGGAAGTTTCCAGTGGAAGCCACCTGGGAGCGGCGGGACGATCCCGTGGCTCGAATTAAGAAAAATCATCGAAGGCCCTCTTCAGGAGGGGGCCAAATGTAAGATAAACTTTATTACATTTGAGGCCGCTGAGCAGGACACAAAGGAGTTGAAAAGGTTGTCGCAGAAAACGGGCGGCAAGACGCTCGAATTGAACTGAGATCAGAGAAGCAAGACATGTTTGGAGTGCCAAGGACGTGTTGTTCATAGTAGCGTTCCGCCCCATGTCGACTCAGCGCAGACCATTTCCCTTTCATGAATTCGAACCTAAGTGGCAGGAGCACTGGGTTTCACGCCGGGCATTTCGTGCGGCGAATCCCGGTGACGTAGACTTCGATCACTCTAAACCAAAATACTACATCCTAGATATGTTCCCGTATCCAAGCGGCGACGGCTTGCATGTGGGGCACGTCGAGGGATACACAGCCACCGATATTCTGGCTCGATTTCACCGGATGCGTGGGTTCAATGTGCTGCATCCGATGGGATGGGATGCCTTTGGCTTGCCCGCCGAGCAATACGCGATCAAGACAGGGCGGCATCCCCGGGAGACTACCACCCGGAATATTGCAAATTTCCGGCGCCAGTTGCAGGCGGTCGGCTTCAGCTACGATTGGGATCGCGAGGTCAGCACAACAGATCCCGGGTATTTCAAGTGGACGCAGTGGATTTTTCTTCAGCTTTACAACTCATGGTTCAACCCTGTGACTCGTAAGGCAGAACCTATTGCGACTTATACTGGGCCTGATCCCGATTCGGTGCGCTTGGCGTATGTCGCTAAGATGCCTGTAAACTGGTGTCCACAGCTTGGCACAGTGCTGGCTAACGAGGAGATTGTTGACGGCAAGAGTGAGGTCGGGGGATTTCCGGTTGAGAGGCGTCCGCTAAGGCAATGGATGCTACGCATCACAGCTTTTGCTGATCGGTTGATTGAGGGATTGGACGGCTTGGATTGGCCAGAGGGGATCAAATTGCTTCAAAGAAACTGGATCGGCCGCAGCGAGGGGGCGTCAGTGATGTTCTGCGAAGAATCGGGTGGCGCGAAGATCGAGGTGTTTACAACGCGGCCGGACACATTGTTTGGAGCGACCTACATGATTTTGTCGCCGGAGCATCCGCTTGTCGGATCAATTACGACCGAAGTGCAACGGGCCGATATCGAAGCATATTGCACAACCGTTGCCTCAAAGAGTGATCTCGACCGGACTGAGCTTAACAAGGAAAAATCAGGCGTCTTCACCGGCGGGTATGCAATCAATCCAGTGAATGGTGAGAGGCTGCCGATCTGGATTGCTGACTATGTGCTGATGGGATACGGCACCGGAGCGATTATGGCCGTACCCGCGCATGACGAGCGGGATTTTGAGTTTGCACAGAAATTTGGGCTTCCTGTGAGGGAGGTGGTGAGGCCAAACGAGGCGGTCGAGGGGTGTTTTGTCGGAGATGGAGTGGCAATCAATTCGGGGTTTCTAGACGGTTTGTCCACCCCCGATGCAAAGCGAACCATCACGACTTGGCTTGAAGAAAAAGGTCTTGGGCGTGGAACGGTGAACTTCAAGCTTCGCGACTGGTTGTTTTCGCGTCAGCGGTATTGGGGCGAACCGTTCCCGATCATCTGGGAAGATGGGCGGCATCATGCGCTGGCGGAGGATGAATTGCCAGTAGTGCAGCCCGACATGGACGACTTCAAGCCTACAGGAACGCCTGAACCCCCCTTGTCAAAAGTGAGTGAATGGGTGAGATATTCTGAGAAGGCCGAGCGGGAAACCAACACAATGCCCCAGTGGGCTGGTTCGTGTTGGTATTACCTGCGGTTTTGCGACCCGGTGAACGGCAATCGTTTTGTTGGTGAGGAAGCTGATCGTTATTGGATGGGCCAGACCGGTCAGCCCGGCGGGGTTGATCTTTATATCGGCGGCACTGAGCACGCTGTGTTGCACCTGCTTTATGCCCGTTTTTGGCACAAGGTATTGTACGACCTTGGGCGCTTGACCACGCCTGAGCCATTCCAGCGACTGGTTAATCAAGGGATGATTCTTGGACCAGATGGGCAAAAAATGTCCAAGAGCCGAGGAAATGTGATTACGCCCGATGCCGTAATCGCCGATTATGGCGCGGATTCGTTGCGGCTTTATGAGATGTTCATGGGCCCTCTTGAGCAGATGAAGCCTTGGAGCATGAAGGGGGTAGAGGGAGTTCATCGCTTCCTTGCGCGCGTGTGGCGCTTGGCGATGGAAGAGAACCAAGAGGGCAAATGGGTGGTTTCACCTGTGCTTGCTGACGTTCCAATGACTTCCGCACAGGCGCGTGTTGCCCATGCAACAATCAAGAAAGTGACAGATGACATCCGGGCCTTGGCCTTCAATACTGCCATTTCGCAGATGATGGTCTTTACAAATGAATTTGTGAACGCATCGCCCCGCCCACTTGATTCGTTAAAAATCCTACTGCCATTACTAAGCCCGTTCGCACCCCATCTTTCTGAAGAACTCTGGCAGAGGCTCGGCTTCGATGGGGCGGCATCCACCCAAACATGGTTGACGCATGACGAATCGCTACTAATCGACAACGAGGTGGAGTTGGCTGTGCAGGTTAATGGCAAGGTTCGTGACAGGCTGGTGGTCGCCCGTGATGCATCCAAGGAAGCTATCGAAAATGCTGCACGTTTGAGTGCCAAAGTGCTTGAAGCGATTGGTTCAGGAACGATTGTAAAGGTGATCGTTGTTCCCGGAAAATTGGTCAACGTGGTGGTGAAGTAGGCCTGCTGTGATCCAGTCTTCAGGAGGGGGCAGATCAATCTCTGCTGCGGAAGGCCCCCTGTTGGAGTTCGGGGTGGGATTCCTTCATGCGAAATGGGACTTTTTTAAGCCAAAGGCGAAAGGCTTCCCAGTGGATGAGGGTGATAACCTTCAGCGTGATCAGCGGGTATTTGAGCGAGAGCGAGGCAAGCATCGGGGCGTTTAGCGGGAGGCGTTTTCCTGTCAGTGAACTAACAAGTTTTTTTTTGCCATCAACATAGTCGTCGATCAGGATACAGAGCGAGTCTCCAGGGATTTCAAATCGGAATTCGAATTCCAGATTGAGTTCGGAAAACGGGGAGACGTAATAATTTTTAGGGGTCCGCAGGACGAAGCCGGTGCCGGTCCTATTGATGGGCACGATGTAGGGTTTGAGTTCGCCAAATGTGTTGCCGACTTGCACCACAGAGACGAGAGGTTGCCCGGCCGCATCAAAACAAAAAAAGATAGAAATCGGATTGAATGTGTAGCCTAAAAGGCGAGGAAGTGTGAGGAGGTGGATTTTTGTAGGGCGTTCAGGGAATCCTTCGCTTTGCAGGAAGGTGCGCACGTTTTCTTGGATGCCGCGTGAATGGATCTGAAAGTAATCTCGGTCATCAAGGCTATAGATATTCGGCGCATTTTGACTAAAAAACGGGATATGCGCGGTAGTGGACGCGAGTTCATCCAGATCCAAGTGGAACAAAAACATCCGGTACACAAAGCTGTGCACCTTCGGGTGAAGGCGTCGATGCATGACCTTGCACTCGTAGAGGCATGAGGCCGGGGAGCTCATGCGTGCAGGAGTGGACGGATTGTTGCCGCGAGTTGCACGGCCGAGGCATAGGCGTCCTCGTGGAATCCGTGCCTGAAATAACTTCCACAAAAGAACAGGCGCTGGGCGGGCGAGTGAGTGTTGAGAGCAGGGAGTTCCGCTTGTGCGCGCATGGCATCAAGCGTAAAGACGGGGTGCTCGTAGACAGTCTGGTAGAGAATTGACGAGGGATTGACGAGGGAATCGCCATTGATCGAGAGGAAGTAATTTTTCTTTTGCGACACATTTTGCAGGGCATTCATCCAGTAATGGGTTGTCGCATTGCCCGAAAGCACTCGGTAGTTCCAAGAGGCCCATGCCCTCTTGGCGCGAGGCATCACCGCAGGGTCGGTGTGGAGAATGGCGGTATTTTTCTGGTACCCGAAAGTGGAGAGAAGGCGCCGTTGGTCCGGAGTGGGATTTTTCAGGAGAGACAGGGCTTCATCCGCATGGGTTGCGATGATGATGCGGTCAAAGTCCAGTACTTCGCCGCTTTCAAGGCGAATGTTGGCGGAGGCATCGGTTTCGCATACTTCTACGACCTTTGCCGGAAGGCGCACCGGCGCTAGCATGGCAAGGAGCTTGTCGCGGTAGGATTGGGATCCTCCGGTGACAGTAAACCACTTGTGATGGGTCGAGACGCCCAAAAAGCCGTGATTTTGGAAGAAGCGGATAAGGCTGAGTGCAGGAAAATCAAGCATGCGGGAGGGGTCAGTCGACCAGACCGCAGAGCTCATGGGGAGAAGGTATAATTCGAGGAAATCGTTTCCCAGTCGGTAGCGGCGGGCAAATTCACGCACGGTGCACTCCAAATCGGCAGGAGAATCAAGGCCCTGGCGGGCATCGCGGAAGAAGCGAAGAATTTCCCAGACGAGGCGGTAGAAGCGGGGGTTCAGAAGATTTCTGCGCTGCGCGAAGAGTTTGTTCGGGCCCATGCCGTTGTATTCCAAGCCGGAATCGTCATGGCGAACACTGAACGACATCTCTGACGGTTGGGTAGACACATCGAGTTCCTTAAAGAGAGAGACAAGATGCGGATAGGTGACGTGATTGAAAACAATGAATCCTGTGTCAATTGGGATGCGTTGGTCTTCCTCTTCGACCCAAACGGTATTGGTGTGACCGCCTGGCCGGATCTCACGCTCAATGAGAGTGAGATCGGCGTGGTTGCGGAGTTGCCATGCAGCTCCCATGCCGGCGATCCCTGAACCGACGACAGCGATGCGCTCCCTCACTTGGCGTCCGCTGTTTGCCTGGTAACGGCTTTTTCATAAACGGCGTCAGGAACGGATTTAATATTCCACACGATTCCGATAAGGCCCATGAAGCGGATGATGTAGTATGAAATATCGATTTCCCACCAGTAGAAGCCCTGACGGGCAGCTGCTTGGTACTGGTGGTGATTGTTGTGCCAGCCTTCGCCAAGGGTTATCAGAGCAAGCAGGAGGCTGTTTCGGCTGTCATCCTCATTGTTGAAGCGCTGTTTGCCAAAGCAATGGGCGAGGGAATTAACGAAGCAAGTGGCATGGAACAGTACAGTAGTGCTGATGAAAAATCCCCAGATTACGAGTTGAGCTCCTGAGGTGTTAAGGACAGGCGCATAAGCTTCCATGAAGGCTCCTAGGGCGTAGAGGACGACAAGCAAAAGAACCGGTCCGAGAACATCGAAGCGATTCAAAAAGACGAGCTCCGGAAATTTTGTGAGGTCTTTCACGCGACGGTAGTCCGTCGGGAAATTTCTGCTGCTGGTGAGCCAACCAATATGGGCCCAGAGGAACCCTTGCATGCCTGGCGAGTGGATGTCGTGTTCGTCGTCGGAGTGGGCGTGGTGATGACGATGGACTGAAGCCCACCAGAGCGGGCCTCGTTGCATAGCAGTGAGCCCAAAGAGAGCGAAAAGAAACTGGGTAACCCGCGATGTTTGGTAAGCCCTGTGGCAGAAATACCGATGGTAAATCGCTGTCACTGCGAACATGCGGACGAAATATAACACCGCCGCAATTGCTACAGCTGTCCAACTCCAGCCGGTCCAGAGAACGCCGAGACAGCCGAGATGAAGGAAAACAAACGGAATGGCGCGTTGCCACTCAAAGCGATCAGGGAGGTTGCGCAAAGTGTCTGCACCTTCCGGAAAATAGTCCGAGTCGATGAATCTAATGATGGGTAAGAAGAGTTTGCCAAGGAAGGTCATAATGACTCGCTGTCTTCTATGCCAATTAGTCCAAGAATGCGGTTCAGATCGTCTGAGCCGTAGTATTCAATGTGGATATGGCCTTTTTTTTCGGAGTGATGGAGGGCAACTCGGGTGCCCAAATGGTGGGTCAGGATGTTCTCCACCCGTTTTATGGCAGCGGTGGGTTCGGTTTTCACGGCAGGCTTGCCTTGTCCCGGTTTTGAGCGCCCTTCCTTGAGGTGTTGTTGCGCGGCGAGTTGTTCCGCGATGCGCACAGAGAGTGATTTGCGGACGATCTGGTCAGCGAGGAGTTGTTGCTCGCCGTGGTTTTTCAATGAGAGAAGAACCTTGGCGTGACCGACGGTGATACGGCCATGCTTGAGGAGCGATTGGACATCCTGTGCGAGGTCCAGCAGGCGCATCGCATTTGCCACTGAAGCGCGGCTTTTGCCAACGCGGCGCGAGATTTCCTCTTGGGTCAGTGAAAAATCCTTGTGGAGACGATCATAGGCGGTGGCTTCCTCGATTGGATTTAGGCCTTCGCGTTGGAGGTTTTCGATGAGGGCGAGTTCCAGTACGTCTCTGTCGCTGGCTTCGCGGATAATGACCGGTACATCGGAGAGGCCAAGTTCGCTTGCCGCACGCCAACGGCGTTCGCCCGCGATAAGCTCATGGATTTCCCCGACAACGCGCACGATGAGGGGTTGGATAATGCCGCGTTCCCGGATGCTTTCGATGAGTTCCTGCAATTGCTCACCAGCGAATTCCTGACGAGGTTGAAGGGGGCTCGGAACGATGCTGGAAAGAGTGAGATTTTGGACACGTTCACCGAGGTCTTCCTGGGGAGCTGGACTTGCGACGCGCTTAGATATCAATGCGCCGAGGCCTTTGCCGAGTGCTTGCTTTGCCATGATGTATGAGACTAAACATGCAGCCGGTCTCCGACAAGCAGAAGCACGGAGTTGCCGAAATGGAGGAGTTCCGTGAATAAGCTTTTTTCCAGTCTTCAAGTGTGGGAGGACGATTCTTCAAGAACCTCGGCTGGCCAGATGGCGTGCGACGAGGCGATGGCATGGCAATCTGTTCGCCCAGTTCTTCGGGTGTATCGTTGGGGGCATGCCGCAGCCACATTTGGGTATTCGCAGCGAGTAGACGGATTGCCCGAAAAGGCGCTGACGTTGGGTCCGGTGCGCCGCTGGACTGGTGGCGGGGTGGTATTCCATGGCGACGATCTCACGCTGGCGTTGGTTGTTCCCGCCACCGAGTCATTAGCTCAATTGCGGGCTGCAGAAATGTACAAAGCAATTCACGAAGCCATTGCGGAGGTGCTTAGGCGGACAATTCCAAGTGCTAGGTTGGTCCTTCCGGAAGAATGCCGGAGTGGCGGTGTATGTTTTCAAAGTCCAGTCCAATACGACATCATGGCTGGGCCGTTAAAAATTTGTGGTGGTGCCTTGAGGCGGTTCCGCAAAGGGATTTTGTATCAGGGTTCGCTGCATTTTGATGGGATCGCGGGAGGGCGATTGGCTGAGGGGTTGGCAAGGAAAGTCGACCGCTTTACTGAGACCGGATTGGTTGAGTTGGAGGTGGTAAATTTGGAATGCACGAAATATGGCACCCATGCATGGCGGAATTTGCGGTGAGGTTCTTGCAAGCGGAACCGGATTGGATTTACGAATAGGTCATGGCGATCATTGGAGTGACGGGAGGAATCGGATCTGGAAAGTCCACGATTTGCAGTTTTCTTGGAGCGTTGCTGCAGGCGGAGATTTTCGATACTGATCGTATCGCCAAAGAAACTTTGGCGCATGACGAGGTGGTGCGCGAAGCGGTAAAAAGGGAGATTTCTCCTCAAGCATTTGGAAAGGATGGATTGCCAGACAGGGACTTGCTGAGGAGAATGATTTTCAAGAATCCCCTATTGAAAGTCCGGTTGGAAGAGATCCTCCATCCTCGGGTACGTGCGGCTTGGCGTGCTAAATCCGAGGAGGTTCGTAGCTCTGGGGGCCATTTCATCGTGGATATCCCTCTACTTTACGAAAACGGCGCAGAGGTTTTTTTTGATATGGTGGTTGTGGTGGGGTGCGCTGCAGACACTCAACTCCACCGGGCATGTGCTCGTGGACTTGCACGCGAACAGGTAGAAGCAATCATGCGGACACAGATGCCCACCCTTGAAAAGGTTGCACGGGCCGACCTAGTTGTATGGAACGACGGAAGCCTTTTGCAGTTGGAGGCTCAAGCGAAAGAGTTGGCAATGCGCTTGGGCGATAAGGCTTGAAAAATTCCATTTGCGGGCTTCTTGACATCGTTCTGTCATCCGATAGCTTCATCGGCCCGCTCGAACCAATCTCTATTTATGGCATACACTGAAGTTATTCTTACCGCGAACATTCCCAATCTCGGCGCAGAGGCAGATAAAGTTAAAGTCCGCCGCGGCTTCGCCCGCAATTTCCTCCTTCCTCAAGGCAAGGCCTTGGAAGTTACTGCCGGTTCACTCCGCCAGATCAATCATTTGAAGGCCAAGCGCGCAGAGCGTGAGGCTCGTGAAATTACCGCCGCCGAGGAGTTGGCGTCTAAGATCAACAAACTTTCGCCTGTCTTCACATTGGAAGCCGGCGGCAGCGGAAAGGCGTTTGGATCCGTGACTGCGAAGGATGTTCACGACCGCATCATGGCAGATCTCAAGCTTGTGGAACTACCCAAGCATGCGGTGGTGCTGGATAAGGCGATCAAGGAAAGTGGTGAACATTCTGTCAGTGTGAAATTGCACCCTGATGTGACAGCGACCTTAAAGCTCGAAGTCAAAGTTCATGTCGCGTCTTCTGAAGCCTCATCCAAAGAGTGAAGTGTCCTCCTTTAGGAGCAGAGGGCGCTATAAATGCTCTCTGTCCCGGTGGACTTGTTAATTCCCCTGTAGAACTGCACCTCTTAATTTTTAACTGATGGCTTCGGCATCTTCCGAACAAAAGCCAATTCAGACCGCTACTTCGCAGCGCGATAGCAAAGGCCGCGGCAAAAAGCCTGATTATACAGGTCGAGGTGCCGCCTATTTGCCTGATGCTCACCGCCCATTGCCTCAGAGCATTGATGCCGAAAAGGGGTTGCTGGGATCGATCATGCATTCCGCAACGGTTCTTGACGATTGCATGGCGCAGATGGAGGCCAAGCAATTTCATCTACCAGCGCACCAGGCGATCTTCGAGTTGCTCGTCGAGATGCGAAATACCGGGAAGCCGATCGATCTGATTGCAATCACGCAAACGCTTGAGGATCGGCGGATGCTGGATGAGGTCGGTGGTGCGGGGGCCGTCACAGAGTTGTTTGCTTTTGTGCCTACGGCAGCCAATGCGGATTACTATCGTGAGATCATCAAGGAAAAATTCCTTCTCCGGCAAATGATCTCGACCTGCACCGAGTATGTAGCCCGGGCGCACGAGGAGCAGGGAGACGTAAAAGTGCTTCTCGACGAGGTTGAGGCTAGGGTGCTTGAGATTGGTGAGGAGAGATTCCGAACCGCTCTTCCTTCGATGAAGGACATGGTGAACGACGCTATTACAGGTATCGAAAAGTTGGTCGCGCTAAAAGGCAGTATCACCGGTGTCTCGACAGGGTTTGCGGAACTAGACCGCATGACCAATGGAATGCATGAAGGCGAGATGTTTGTCATCGCGGCCCGTCCATCCATGGGTAAGACGGCTCTTGCGATGAATATCGCAGAGCATGTCGCATTGGAGGGTAACAAGCCTGTAGCGATTTTCAGTTTGGAAATGAGTTCACACCAATTGGTGCAGCGGTTGTTATGTTCAAGAGCGCGTGTCAACTCCAAGAAACTTCGCGATGGCTTTATTGGAAAAGCCGATATGGCGAATTTGGGAGCAACTGCGGCTTCCTTGTCCAAGTCCAAAATATTTATCGATGACACGCCGGGCTTGAGCATTCTGGAATTGCGTGCGAAGGCGCGTCGTTTGCGAAATCGTGAGAAGATTGAGTTGATTGTGATCGACTATCTCCAATTGCTCCGATCAAGTTCGCGTCGAGCGCAGGAGAATAGGCAGATTGAAATTCAGGAAATCTCTTATGGAATCAAGGCATTGTCCAAGGAGTTGAAAGTTCCTGTCATTGTGTTGGCTCAGTTGAATCGTAATCCCGAGCAGAGGACCGGTGGAACCAAAGGGCGTCCCCGTCTCAGTGACCTTCGTGAATCAGGAACGATCGAACAAGATGCCGATGTCGTGGGTTTGTTGATTCGCGAAAAATACTATGCAGAGGACGATGATCAAAAAAAAGAGGCCGCCGGGAAGGCCACACTGATCATCGCAAAGCAGCGCAATGGCCCCACCGGAGACGTGCCGCTGACCTTTCTGGAGGAGTTTACCCGCTTCGAAGAGCGGGCTGAGGACCGTCAGGAAGAGGGTTGACCAGAATGGTGATCAGGCTTCTGAAGCCGGCACATCATGGAAAAGGGACTCGCGAATTTTAGAGAGTTCCGATTGTTCTGAGAGTTTCTGGGTAATGTCTCGCACTCGGCGTCCGAGCGTGGAAGCGAGCCCGATCAAAATAATGTTTCCCGCAGTCTGGTAATTATTGATGTATTCCTCGAGGGATTTCCGGGTAATAACCCAATACTGAGAGGGTTCCATAGCAATCACGGTGCAGACGGCGCTGCAGGGATCAAAGATGTCGACTTCGCCAATCCAGTCGCCGGTCGTTATTTTTCCAAGAAGAATATCCGACCCGGCATCCTTGCGGCGGGCATGAAATGAGCCACTGATTGTGAAGAAAAGTTTTCCATGGGGTTTACCCTGTTCGATTATAGCGTATCCCGGTTGTGCAATGTGGAATGTCCCATAGGAACTAAGAGTGTCACGGTCCGCTTTGCTCATGTTGGCAATGATACCGGCGGGCGGAAGGAAGGGTTCGTTGAGTGACATGCGACGGATAAACCAGCTTGGTATCCTCAGGTCAAGATCGCATCGATTGATGCAAGAATCTCAGATTACTTGAAGCGGGTGGTGTTCGTTCAGGCTGCCGCATTGAGGGCAGCGAGTTGGTGAGGGTGATGGTTGTATCTTGTGACGAAAGGAGCAAACAGGGCATTTGGTCCAAGCTAGCAGTTTGCGTTTTTCCGCGCGGTTGCGGACGATTGCATATCCGATCCAAGCCACCATGATGCCCGTCAGGAAAATAAAAAGGGCCATGAAGACAAGCCATGGGAGGGGAAGGCGGATCATGGCTTGGTTCTGGAATGGATTTCGATCATTCCCCACGCTGTTCCTGGCGTCTCGGTGGAGCTAAAGCGGAGGGAGCGGATGATATTTAGCAGCTGGGTATCGGTTGCCGGGTCGCTAGTCGAGCGGTAGGGGGTAATGTGAATGACGGCGCCCGATTCAGAAATGCCAACAAGAAACGAAGAGGGTTCAAAGTCGGTCGGTAACGGAAGAAGTTCAATGGTTTGCTTCAGGTTTTCGGTTGCCCGATTTTTCAGGTCGCCAGTGAGGTGGATCGACTTCCCTTTCAGGACTTGGCGTGGAGGGGTGGAGATTGCGTGTCCCGGGAGCTTAACTGCGCCGGTAGGCAACGAGAATTTGTCACGAGCTTTTAGGCGTGGGGGGAGAGTAATCAGGGAGGGTTTGTCGATTTCGAATTGTGGTGTGTAGGTGGCAGTGGTGGCTATGTCCGAAGTCGGGAGACCATGCTTTGGGGCGTAGAGCGCGGGATCAGAGGAAATCAGAAGGCTTTGTATGCGGGAGTGGAATGCGCTTTCAGGTGGAAGAAAGTAGACGCGTGCGGGATTTGGGCCATCAAAACGAGGGGTTGGATGCACGATGCCGATCAGGAAGAGGACAGACCCGTGGGCGAGTGTTGCAATAACAATGGTCGCAGGCAGGAGAAATTGGATGCGGTGCCGATGTGGCCAGTTAAAAAGGAGGGGGGAGGACTTCAAGGCGTTTCCGAGGTTGCGATCACTGTGGGGTAGCCAAGTTCAAGGGAGATATTCATCACTTTAGCCAGATCCTCGAACGATGCATGGCGGTCAGTCTTGATGATGAGGGTGTGGTTGCGGGATTTGCTCGACTGGAGTTTTTGCCTGAGTTTGACGGCATCAACCTCCTCGTTTTCAAAGTAGATCGAAGACATCGGGGCGGAGAGGATGCTGACAATCAGGGGGTCGCGTTGCGGGGCGAGCAGGAAAGGCGAGTCGGGAACAGCAACCTCAACTCCGGGCTGGAGAAGAAACGATGTGCTAAGAATTATAAAAAAAACAAGGGCAAGAATCACATCCAGAGAGGGTGCGATAAACAGGAATGCCGGGTGAGGCGATGGGGAGCGCGCTATTTTCACTGCCTGTCTGGAGGCGCGGATGGGGTGTCGAGGATTTCCAGTAACTCGATGGCCGCCCGTTCGATGTCATGGATGACATCATTGACGCGGGATGTCAGGTAGCTATGGCCCACAAATGCGGGAATAGCCACTGTGAGGGCCGCTGCAGAGGTCAGGAGACTTTGATAGACTCCGCCGGAAATTTCAGCAGCTGTGCTGTAACCCCCGTGGGCAGTTATTTGCTGAAATGCTGAAAGGAGACCGAGGATCGTGCCCAAGAGACCGATCAATGGGGTGGCGTAGGCAATGGTGCCTAGGAGACCAAGGTTTTGCTCCAGACGGGGGACTTCAAGTTGGCCTGCCTCTTGGGCTATTTCTCGGAGCTCGGCGCGAGGGGATCCGTGTTTCAGCAAGATGGAATGCAGAACGCGTGGGATTGGTCCAGGGGTACCTGCGCACTCCTGAACCGCTTCTGAGAAATTTTTTGATTTGAGAAGATTTGCGAGGCCTCGGAGGAAATCTCCGGTGTGGATAGAAGCTCGGTGGAGAAAAAAAAGACGTTCGGCGAAAACTCCCATGGCAGTGATGCTGGCAGCCAGAATCAACCACATGAGCGGACCACCTTTTTGCAAAAGTTCCAACATGGTGCAGTAGTTTCTAAATGATTGCTTGGGGATGCCGCAATGGAGATTTCCCGTATAGTAGCTGAGACTATTTGGCAGGCATCGCCTTCGGCGCGGGGAGTTGAAGTTGTGAGCGGTTGAGTTCAGCGAGGGTTGCGGTCATTTTTTCCCTCACGCCAGGGATGAATCCTCGCTTGCCATGGAGGACTATGAGTGTGAGGCGCTCCTGCTGAAGAATGCTGAGTGGGCCCTTCGGCGTATGGAGTGTGACCGCAGGAATGTCGCCGATGCCCATTTTCTGTGAGGCATCCTGCATTGACTGGAGCATTGCAGAGGCATGGGAACTGAGGGAGACGAGGTCGAGTCCAACGGGGACGTTGTGCGAGGATAGTACTCGGTCTTCATGGGCAAGAACACAGGATTCGATGCCGGGAAGCGATCCGCACAATTCGATAACTTTAGGCAAATTGATATCTTCATCGGTGAGGAACAGAGATTGAAGAGCCTCTCGAGTTTCTTCTGGGAGCGAACTAGTGGGAGCTGCGGAATCCACATTGCCCACGATAGCTGTGGGGTGCTGAGGGGGGGTGGAAAATTGTTCCACTCGGCGGAAGATAGGAAGGTTCGGAAAAATCTCGGCAAGTTTGCGGGGCAGCGTTTCTGGGGGTTCTTCAAGGAGCGTGGTGTGTGGCTCTTGTGTTGAGGGATCCAGGGGAGCGGTAGGTTCCTCTACCGGCTCAGGGATTGGATTGGGTTCGAGAAGTTCCTCAAGTGTTGCCGGAATTGAAAGGTTGGAGAGGTTGGCGATCGGAGAGTGAAGGGATGTGTCGATTAAGGGAGTAAATGGGGCATCACCCGAGCGGACGGCCGTTTCATTTAAGGGATAGAAAACCGCGAGGGATTGCGCAGGTAAGCGGATCAATTCTGCCGAAGGCTCAACGTAATCAGGGCAGAGGCTGGATAGTTGACTCATGGAGAGCAGAGGAACGATGTGGGCAAAAACCGTTGCGGTAGGGAGGTCTAGAGTTTCTCCCAGATGGGCCGAACGAAGGAGCCGATCAATAGGGATAAGGGGCTCAATATCCGAAAGGGTTACTCGAAGAGAATCGCAAGGTAGGAAGCGATGGCGCGGGATAGCTTCGATGGGCTGGGTGGTTTCGCTCATTTCTTTGTGTTGTCTCCCGAGTGCTGCAAGGGTATCCCATAGGAAACAATTGGCAATCTTGTGGAGTACGATTTCAAATTTACTAGCGAGGGGTTGATTCCTGTTATTGTGCAGGAAGCGACCGGAAACAAGCGACCAAGCGGACGGGTATTAATGTTTGCTTGGATGAATCGTGAGTCGTTGGCAATGACGCTTGAGAGCGGTATGATGACCTACTGGAGCCGGTCGAGAAAAAAACTATGGTTGAAAGGGGAGACTAGCGGTCACACCCAGCGTGTGGTTCGCTGGTTTATCGATTGCGATAAGGACGTGCTTCTTTTTGAAGTCGAGCAGACGACAGGAGCCTGTCACACTGGCTATGAAAGTTGCTTTTTCCAGGAAATGGACCGCAAAGGACAACCGATGACGATTCTTGAAGAGGCGATGTTTGACAACGCAAGCGTGTATGCAACTAAAACGTCGCACTAAGGGTAAGCTCACCAATCCAAGGGCGAGTGTATTTTTGAAAAAACCCCTCAAGTTCCACTAAATAACGCCGATTGAATAATTATTATGGGTCTTGCATTATCAGGATTAGCCTCAGGATTTGATTGGCAGTCGATCGTAGATCAACTCATCGAGGTAAGCCGCACGCCGCAGAACCGGATGCGTGCCGAGAAAAGCAAGTTCGCTTCAAAGACGAGTGCTCTAAATGAAATCAAGGGCTTGGTGACTTCCTTGAAATCCAGCTTAGAGGGATTGGGGTCGGAAAATACAGTTTTGAAGCGCTCGGCTGCTTTTTCGAGTTCGACGACTGATTGGAGTGCGTCGGCAACTAAAGACACCCCGGTGGGGCAGTACGTTTTCGAACTGACACAAAAAGCTACTGCTGCAAAATTGGAAGGAGTGGCGGGGGTTGCAGGCCCCGGTGTCCCGAGCGGAGATCCAAGCACCGCAAGCTTGGCTTCTCTCAATGTGGGAAGAACAGTAACCGCTGGAACATTGACGGTTAATGGGCAAGTCGTAACGATCAGTTCTACAGCAAATACACTCCAGTCTGTGGTGGATGACATTCAGGCTGCTCTTCAAGTGTCAGATCCAACAGCCACAGCAACCTATGATGCAGCGACGGACAAGCTGGTATTGTCTAGTGCCTCTCAGATCAAGTTGGGTGCAGCAAATGACTCGAGCAATTTTTTGCAGGCAATGAAGCTGTCCACCGGCAGCAACACGGGTTCGGTAACAAGTGCCTCAGCTCTGGGGGCGATAAGCCTAACGAATCCTATCTCGAGTGCGAATTTTTCCGGTGGACCTATCATCGATGGCTCATTCGATATTAATGGGCAGACGATCTCCTACAGCACGAGTGAAAGCGTTCAGTCGATTTTAAATAAAATCAACGCATCATCGGCCGGAGTGAATGCGAGTTATGACTATGGCGCAGGCAAGTTTGTCCTGACCAACAAGACGACTGGCGATGTAGGAATTTTTGTGACCAATGATAGTGGTCAGTTGGCAAATGCGATGGGCTTGAGCAGCGGACTATTTGCTGCTGGATCGGATGCCCAGTTCACCATCAACGGAGGGAGCACGATGACCAGCCGAAGTAATGTTCTGGATGAAACCGCGCATGGAATTTCTGGATTAAGCGTGACGGCCACAACTGAAAGTGACCCTCAAACGCTAACGATCGCCGCTGACAGTGAGGCAACCAAGTCTTCGCTGAACGATTTCATATCCAAATACAATGCTGTACAGGCTACAATTGAGAAATACACCAAGGTGGACGTCAGTGGGGAAAAGGTCAGCGCGGCAATCCTCGCCGGTAATCGCGAACTTGCGGATATCTCCCGGTACACCCGGCGCCTGCTATACGAGGACAATGCCGCCCTTACTGGCAGCGTGAAGCGCCTCTCGGACATGGGGATCAACTTCGCAGGCATCGAAAACACGATTTCGATTACCGATAGTAGCAAATTGGAATCTATGCTCGCCGACTCTACTGAGGATGTCATTGATTACTTTACCAATGAGACAGGCGGGTTGATCACCCGCATGGAGGATTACCTTGAGAACCTCCTCGGAACAACAAGCAGCGCGCCAGGCACATTCAAAACACAGACAGATTCAATGGATCGTCAATCCAAGAGCCTCGACAAGCAAATCGAAGCATTTGAGCGCCAACTTGATAGCCAGCGCTCCCTATTGGAAACGTCCTTCATAGCTATGGAGAAGGCTCAATCCATGTATCAGCAACAAGGATCCTACTTGTCCAACGCTTTCAAACAAAACTAGAGGAAAACTTTTCCTAAAGAAAACCGGACAACATCCGATTCTAATAAGAAGCCAGACTTGCACAGCAACAAAACTCAACAGAAAGTAATATTATGAACAACGTACAACCTATCGCGCCAACAGGCTCACCAGCTTGGCCGGAGGTCAATGCGGCCACTGCCAAGAGCAACATGACCGCACCTCAGGTCGGAGCCAGTCAAGTTCCAATCCGTGATTCCGTTATTGCTACCGGCAAAACGGACTTGCCCGAAAAGAAAACCATGAACGACACGCTTCAAGCGCCTCATCGTGAAATGGTCCGTGAATGGGTTGGAACCCAACTTGAGGTGCGCCCCGGCGAGGTAAAAAAAGGCCTTGAATGGAATATGGACCCGCATTATCCTCAATTGAACGTCGTCAATGGAATTGCAACTTTGTTTGTAAATTCCGCACTGACAGACGGGACAATCTCTTAATGCTTTGAGTTCGCAAAACCCGCTTAACATTTATCGGAAGACTGCAGCAACGACCGCTAGTCCCGGAGAACTGGTCTTAATGTTATATGATGGAGCAATGCGATTCTTGTCAGCGGCGGAACTAGGCTTCAATGAAGAAAATTTTGCTCGTCGCAATGAGTTGATTCACAATAATATAATGCGGACTCAAGCGATCATTACGGAGTTGCAGGCGACCTTAAACATGGAGCAGGGGGGAGCGTTTTCCGAAAATCTCTACCGGCTTTACGACTTCATGCAAAATCATTTAAATCAAGCTAATAGAGAAAAAGACGTCGAAAAAATCAAGGTCGTTTCTGGTTTTCTGCAGGATATTCGTGATGCTTGGGCTCAAATGCTCCTGCAAGTTGCTTCCGAGGGAGCGACATCGGGCACGGGTCAGGGACTTGGGGCCAAATGCTAAGAACCAATGGTGTAGAGGCGTCTTTGCCGCCACGGTTGGAAAACCTTCTCGCTACCTATGAAAAAAACCTCCAATTGGAGGTTTTTTTCATTCGTAACAAAGCTACCGAGAGTCTGCTGGAGATCCTGCCCCAGCAAGGGGACTTGATTCGAGCGATCGAAGAAATGTTGCCGACTCTAGAGCTGCCATCCGCTTCTGCTGCGGTGTTGAGAGCGCGCTTGCTGGCAGCGGATGCAATACGGGAGGGCAATCAGCTCGAGATCGCTCACGAGGCAGACGAATTGAAGAATGAGTTGCAGGAAATGAATGCAGCCAGAATCAGGATTCGGCAAATGCGCCACATCTCAAAAACCGCCTACGTGCAAGAAGAGCCCACTTCTCGGTTGCAGGATTGGGCATAGGCACAGGCGCTAAATTGCGACATTCAACAATGCGAGAGCTTTGTTTTTTTCCATGAAAATCGCTCAGGAATTCCGGGAATTTATCTCACGCGGGAATGTCGTCGATTTGGCGGTGGGCGTGATTATCGGTGCCGCCTTTGGAAAAATTGTGAACAGCTTGGTGGCGGATGTTATCATGCCGCCAATTGGCGCGTTATTGAAGGGGGTCAATTTCAGTTTGCTGTATATTTCGCTGGATGGCGTTAAATATGAGACACTCGCCAAAGCCAAGGAGGCGGGCGCGCCAGTGATTGGGTATGGCATATTTGTGAATACGGTGATCGAGTTTTTGATTATCGCTGCCTGCGTCTTTTCTTTGGTGAAAGTGGTGAACAAACTCAAACGGGCTGAAGAGAAGCCAGCAGAGCCAGCGGCGCCATGCCGCACCGAGGAGCTGCTCGAGGAAATTCGTGATGCGTTGAGGAAATAGGGCGATGGCTTTTTGAATTCCCAAAGAATCCGATTGCATTCCTCTAGCAATGGGATCAGTCTGCACACCCTTTTTTTAACCATTATGAGTCAGCATCCCAGTTTGAAAGGCCAAGGCGCCATTAAAGCCAAACGCAGTGTTTTGAAGCGCTTTGAGCGCGTAGATCTCCTTCGCAAGAGGGGCCAATTTAAGGAAGGCCAGCGCGTCATTGGTCTTCCAAAAACAAAACCGGAGGAATAACCTTGACCTCATGCGGCTGAACCGTTTTCTGGCTGCCGCAGGGTTTGGTTCCCGTCGGTCCTGCGAGCAATTGATTTCCGGTGGGCATGTGGTGATCAATGGCCACAAGACCACTGTCTTGGCCACTCAAATCGAGGAGGGTGATGATGTGCGGGTTGATGGGCGTCCCGCTCGCGCAGCTGTACAGCTCACGATTCTCTTCAACAAGCCTCGTGGTTATGTCGTTACCCGATCCGACGAGCGAGGGCGGCGAACCATTTACGATCTGCTTCCGGCAAGCCATTCGTCATTGTTTCATGTGGGGCGACTCGACAAGGAAAGCGAGGGATTGTTGTTAATGACCAATGATGGGATCCTCGCGCAAGAACTTACCCACCCCAGCCATGGAATCGAAAAGGAATACGAGGTCGAATTGGACAAGGCCTTCGACTTCTCGCATGTTGAAAAATTGTTAAAGGGAATTCATATCGAAGGGGGCAGAGGTAAGTTCGAAAGGGTTCGTACGATAGCTCCTAAAAAATTATGTGTGGTTCTTCGCCAAGGAATCAAACGACAAATCCGTCTCATGTTTTACACTCTTGGCTATGAGGTCGAACGTCTCCGAAGAATTCGCATTGGGAAGTTGCTCGATAACCGTTTGCCTCAGGGCGCATGGCGTCCATTATCGGTGAAAGAAAGAGGATTGCTAAGGGATGCTCCTAAAAAAGCTGTGGCCCCCCAAAAATCTCATCCACTTCGACAGGCAAGTTAGTTTCATGTCTGCCCGCCTGAAGTTGGACGAGGCGATGATGCGTGTTGCGCTGGGGGAAGCACGCAGGGGGATAGGAAAAACATCGCCCAATCCCGCAGTGGGGGCTGTTTTAGTGTGTGCAGGGAAAATACTGTCAAAAGGGTGGCACCATTCTTCTGGTGCCCCTCATGCGGAAATTGTGGCTTTAGGAAAACTTCGAGGGAACTCGTCAGTCAAGGGTGCCACTCTTTACATTACGCTCGAGCCATGCTCCACCCATGGGAAGACGCCGCCCTGTACTGAGGCGATTATTGCCGCAGGGATCGAGCGGGTGGTTTATGGAGCAAGGGATCCGAATCCAAAGCATGCAGGACGTGCAGTCGACATTTTGAAGCGAGCCGGCATTGATGTGTGTTGGGGCGTGCTTGGTGAGGAGTGTGAGGAGCTCAATCGTTATTGGAACAAGTGGATCCGCACCGGCATGCCTTATGTCACGGCGAAGTGCGGCATGACGCTCGATGGGAGAATCGCTTCACCGCCAGAAAGGCGTTGGATTACTTCTGAGGCCGCGCGCCGCGATTTGATGCGGCTTCGCGCTGAGTGTGGCGGGATATTGATCGGAGGAGAGACGGCGCGTGTGGACAATCCCCGCCTCACCGTGCGCGGGGTGCCGGTGACTCGGCAACCATTGAGAGTGGTCTGGTCTCGCTCCGGCAATCTTGATCGCAAATGTTTCCTGCTGACCGATGAGCACCGTGACCGAACATTGGTGTATCGAGGGCGTTCGTTGAGGAGTGTTTTAAGAGATCTCGGCCGCCGCGGTGTAGAGCATGTGCTGATCGAGGGTGGGGGAAAGACTTTGGGGGCGGCGTTTGACCAAAAGCTTGTGGATCGACTGGTGTTTTATATTGCACCGGTTCTTACTGGAGGCGGTGTGCCCGCAATTGGCGGTATTGGATCCAAAGATAACGAATCAGGGTTGAGGTTGATCAATCCGGCTTTCAAACGCGTTGGACCTGATATAAAAGTTACTGCAGAAATCGCTAGGCCTTAAGGTTGACTCAACGCGTGAGAGGCGTCAGGAGCATCGGGCTCTGTGAATCGCTTTCAAAGGGAACGGCCTCAGAATAGAAGCCAACAAAATTCTTCCCGCTTCGTTGCAGAATGGCGGTGTAGTAAATCCAGCCGTTATCCTTCATCAGAAGGTATGCTGTTGTGCCGTGCACCGTCCCATCAACCTCGTAGCTGCCGATCGACCCGGTGACAGTGCCGGCATGTTGCTCAAGTCGAGCGATGCCCCAGCCAGGATCCCCGGGGGCCCACGAACCCGAGATTGTGGTGCCAGGAGTGCCTTTGTTCTCGGCCAACCAGGCGACGGCTGACTGGCTGTTTTTGGCGTATTTTTCTTTGATATTGCACGAAGAAAGAAGAATTACCGTCGCGCAGATCAAAGTAATTATATGGGGTTTCATCACATTTTTAATCCAGCGAGTTATTGGTGCTGGCAAGTGGAATAATCATTCGGTGGGATTTCACCTGATTCCGTAGTTGGCGTAGAGGAAAGGGAGTGGTTTTATTGCTGTCTCATGATTGAACGCTATTCATTGCCCGGGATGAGGTCTGTTTGGACCGAACAGAGAAAATTGGAAATCTGGCTGGAGATTGAAACCCTCGCCTGCGAGGCGATGGCTGAATTGGGAACGATTCCCGTTGCCGATGCAGCAGAGATTCGTGCAAAGGGAGCCTTCGATATCGAAAAAATAAAAGAGATCGAGAAGCGCACCAACCATGATGTGATCGCGTTTCTAGAGGACGTGGCTTCGCATGTGGGACCCGCCGCGCGCTGGATTCACCAAGGGCTGACATCCTCCGATTTGCTCGACACAACGCTTGCGGTTCAGATGGCCGAATCCTGCGACATTCTGGAGAAAGATATCCTTGCCTTGCGCGAGGCGGTGTCTGAACGCGCCAAAGAGCACAAGTTCACTCCAATGATTGGCCGCAGTCACGGCATCCATGCTGAACCAATTACCTTCGGATTGAAAATGGGATTGATGTATGACGAATTTACTAGGGCCTTGGAGCGGTTGCGCGAAATGCGCAAGCGGATTGAAGTCGGAAAAATCAGCGGGGCTGTTGGAACGCATGCGCATCTTGATCCGCGGGTGGAGGAGTTTGTTTGCCAGCGCCTGGGCTTGAAGGCCGCGCCGCTATCAACGCAAATTTTACAGCGGGACCGTCACGCAGAATTTATGACCACGCTTGCCCTTATCGCCTCCAGTATTGATCGCTGGGCCACAGAGTTTCGCCACTTGCAGAGGACAGAAGTGCTGGAAGTGGAGGAGTATTTTAGCGAGGGGCAGAAAGGAAGTAGCGCGATGCCGCACAAGCGCAATCCAATCACCGGCGAGCGGTTGAGCGGCCTTGCGCGGGTGATCCGTGGAAATGCCATGGCAGCACTTGAAAATGTGGCACTCTGGCATGAGCGCGATATCAGTCACAGCTCTGTTGAGCGAATCATTCTTCCAGACAGCTGTACGCTGCTGGATTACATGCTTGTGACATTGAAGAAGCTCGTCACGAAGCTGATCGTGTATCCAGAAAACATGCGGAAAAATATGGAGTTGACCGGTGGCCTTTATGCCAGCCAAGCGGCCCTGCTCATGCTTACCGAAAAGGGTATGGAGCGCAAAGATGCTTACGAAGCGGTGCAGCGGGCAGCCATGAAGACGTGGAAACACAGGGATGGTCTTCCTAAAAACCTGGCAGAGGAACCTGAGGTGTCATCACGTCTTTCGGTGCAGGAAATTGAGAAGGCATGCTCACCTGAGCGTCACTTCCACCATGTCGAAGAAAAACTCCGCGCCATTGGAATCGGGTAGAACAATGATGCGGACAACTCCCTGGCAAATACGAATTTTTTTATGCGCCGGCCGAGGGGCATCTGTTTAAAATTAATAAAGCACATGGAAGAAAATATTTTAACAATCGGCCTCCCTTCTGGAAGTTTGATGGAGCCAACGATCGCCCTTTTTGCAAAGGCGGGTTTTTCGATTTCAGGTTCAAGCCGCTCTTATAGACCCTCGGTGGACGATCCAGAGCTGCGCATCCGCTTGCTGCGAGCTCAGGAAATCAGCCGTTACATTGAGCATGGTTACCTTGATTGCGGCATCACTGGCCGCGACTGGGTTGAGGAAAATTCCTCAGACATCCATGAAGTGGTTCAATTAGCCTACAGCAAAACGAGCTCTAATCCCACGCGCTGGGTGCTGGTAGTTCCCGAGGAGTCACCGATCAAGTGCACCGCAGATCTAGCAGGCAAGCGTGTCGCAACGGAAGCCGTGGGAATTACCAAACGTTTTTTCGAGCGTGCCGGAGTGCATGCGGAGATCGAATTTTCTTGGGGAGCGACAGAGGTCAAGGTGCCCGACCTGGTGGATGCCATTGTCGATATCACAGAGACCGGATCTTCGCTTAGAGCCAACAAGCTTCGGATCGTGGACACGCTCATGGAGTCGTATCCCGCCCTTTTCGCCAATCGCGCAATTTGGAAGTCTGATTGGAAGCGCGAGAAGATCGAGCGTGTCTCCCTTTTGCTCAAATCGGCCCTCGCGGCACGCGATCTCGTTGGGTTGAAAATGAATCTTCCTGAGGCGGGATTGAAAAAATTGCTTGAGGCATTGCCCGCATTAAGAAATCCTACTGTTTCGCCTCTGGCTCAACCCGGATGGGTCGCCATCGAAACGGTGATCGACGAGAAAATCGTCCGCGAGATTATTCCCAGCCTGAAATCACTCGGCGCAGAGGGAATCATCGAGTATCCGCTCAACAAAGTTGTTCATTGATTTAGCAAATCCCGCATCACATGGGTTCATTAAAAAAGAAAAGAAAAACGAAAATCGCAAAACACAAGCGGCGCAAGCGCATGAAGGAAAATCGCCACAAAAAGCGCCTGCGCTACAAGTCGTAGGCTTTTTCCCGCCTTGGCGGGTATAAGACAAAGCACTTCCTGGCGGTGGTTGCACAGGGTCGTTTTTCGCTTCAAGGTATTGCCTTGATCCGAATGATGAGCTTGCCCATGACACCCGCCTTTTTGATTCGGTCATTAGGGGTTTTACAATCCTGCCTCACGGTTGGATTGCTAGGAATTGTTATGCTGTTCTATATTTCCTGTTCGTCCCGTAACAATGCGACTAATCACAGCTGTGAGGAAGTCGCTCTCACGGGGAGGGAGTGCAAGGATTCCAATCTATCATTGTTGAGATCCCAAACACTTGATGTTGCTGTGCCTCAATCACTAGAGATTCGGGCGATACCAGCCCGTGTTTCTCAACCCCCAACATCCGACCATCGGGTGATGAGAGCTTCGCATCAGCCGAAACCTCCTGAACTGGAGGACTGGATGGCGAATCAGTTGGGGTCGGGTGTGAAGGTGCGTCTCGGGAGGGCTGGAAAGCTTCTCATAACTCGCTCACTTCAAAAAAATGAACAGATACCCCTTTTTGAAGAAGCGATCATCCTTGGAAAACTTAGAGCGCTGGTTCGTGCAGCAGATCCTCTTAAGTCTGGGGAAGTTGAGTTCCGCGCTGGTGTCGCCACGGTGGCGATCAATGCGCCGTTGCAAAGCGACAGGGCGCTCCGAGTAATTCTAAAAATCTTAGATATTCCTGAAGTCTCAGAAGTTAGAATCCAGTCGTTCTCTGATTTGGAGTAACTGAAAAAGCCACATGCATTTTCAGCTGGATAACAAGGGAACTCCGGATGGAGCTCAGGAAATTTTGTATGTAGTGCGGTGATGCTGGCTAGCCATATTCCGTACAAATGGTGACAAATGGCTCATGTATTTCAGCGTAAGAAATTCATCAAGCGTGGATTCTTTTTTGCTTGGAGACAGATAACCATCGCGGACAAGCCAGTCGACAATTTTCTTCAAAAGTTCATCGCTGGGGTGTCGTGAGCCATTTTCAATCTTGACCCAACCCGGAGTAGATACAAAGCCTTGCATACCCATAGCCTCTTGAGAGATTCCCAAAGAGCGTCGAAGCTCGCGAAGTTTGTTACTCAGATGATTTCCGCGCATATTTATATTGAATATACGCTAGTTTTCCCCAAAATGTTTAAACTTTACATCGCCCATCCAAGGGTGGGTGCGCATATAAAATTCATAAATAGTTCTTTTAAAAATAAATATAACATATTTTATAATAAAAAAATTGCATCAATTTAGGAAAACTGAGTAGTTGAAGGTTTATAAAAATACAAGGTCGAGCACCTCGGCAAATCTGATCTTTCGGCCGGTTGAGAGTGATTCTTTTGCCAAGCGCAGCATGGTAACGGAGGCCTTGGGAGAAGAGTCCTCGAAGATCTCGGCAAGCATCATAATCGCTCGAGCGCGCACACGCACAGGATCGTAAGCGGGAATAGATGTGGTGTCTGGGGAGTCGAAAACAAGACAGAGTAGCTCGGTGGCCGTCTTGCGGTTGCCACGCATGAATTCGGCATGGCCATGAAGAACCAGGAGTTCAGGGTGCCACTGCCGGGCGGGGGCTGGAGGCGGCAAGCAAATAATTTCTTCAAAGCGGTGCAACTCCGCGAGGCAGTTCGCGCGTCGCACTAATGCCCCCATGTGAATGCTGTCGCTTGCTGGAACTAAGGTCATGCATCGTTCGTAAGCTGCGAGCGCTTCCTCAGGTCGTCCCAGATCCAAAAGGGCACCACCTTGAAGGAAGTAGACCATTGGGTGTGAGCTAGGGTTGGAAGACATGAATGCATCAAGGATTCTGAGGTTGCGTGATTGTTTTTTGCGATTGACCTCAGCATTGATGTATCCCGTGTGAATGATTTCGATATCGGTATCGAGAATCGGAATGTTGGCTCGTTGGATGCTTGTGACCACCTGTTCGTGCACAGGCCATTCGTAGCGAATATCGGGGTGGTTTGGAAAAAGGCGCACGATTTTTCCCACCATCCCCGACCTGCCACCGTCTTGGCTGCTTTTGTTCAACAAGTGAAAGGCGCAATGCTTATCGTCGACTTCAGTAAGGATCCGTTCAATCGCTTTGCTGCTGGACTCTGGAAGGTATTCGTCGGCATCGAGCGCCAGAATCCATTGGCCTGTTGCGGCATCCAGTGAGGCATTTCGAGCGGCACTGAAATCATCAACCCACGGGAACTCAAGAACCTTGGCGCCAGTCTTGCGAGCGATGTCACGGGTGTTGTCTGTGGAGCCTGTGTCAACCACGATCAGCTCCATGGCGATATGTCTAACGGACTCCAAGCAACGGGCTATCACTGGCTCCTCATCGCGTGCAATGAGTGCAAGCGTGAGGCGTGGGGATGCAGATTTCATGGAGGATGAGATGACTCCATTAATCAGCTTTTCAGAAGGCAAGGGGAAGATTTTTCAAAAAATCGCTAAAGGTTTTTTCGTGGCGGGCGATTAATTACAACAAGGAGAAAATCTCCAAACACTGAGGTCGAACAGTGAACCA
>ERZ889217.18-NODE-18-length-97918-cov-10.867049_pt1 | contig 97918 bp, 94 predicted proteins | sample MGYA00521098_ERZ889217 | MGnify/ENA primary metagenome ERZ889217 (study PRJEB32303, sample SAMEA104408613) | aquatic metagenome | biome: Brackish water; feature: Pelagic; material: water | place: Baltic Sea | collected 2014-06-10T22:04:00 | depth 2,362 m ... | reverse complement strand
GGCTTCGCCGGTCGAAAGGAACGGGAAGCCCGCGAGAGAATTACCAGCTGGCTTTGGTAACGCCGGGAATGAGTCCCGAGGTGGCCAGTTCGCGGAAAGTGATACGCGAAACCTGAAAGCGGCGAAGGAACGCACGACGACGGCCCGAAACGCGGCAGCGATTGACGAGCCGCGTAGGGCTGGCATCGCGGGGAAGTTGGGAAAGGGACGCATAGTCCTTCTTTGCTTTGAGTTCTGCGCGAAGGGCGGCGTATTTTTCTACGGTTTTCAGTTTGCGCTTGTTGCGCTCGAGCCATGCTGTTTTTGCCATAATTAGGGGGCGAAACTTATCTCGCGGCTGGTGGGTTGCAAGCTTTTTGGCGGTTTTTTCATCAAAAAATCAAAGGTCGCCGCAGAGGAGATGGATGAATCTTTTGCCGGAATCGCTCAGGCGGGCTGCGCCGGGCGAACCAGCCAAGATGCCGCGCGTGGCGTGTGGGTAGGCTTGATGAGTGTCTGCGACCCAAGTCACTTTCGGCTCCTTGGTGGATTCGATGGAGGCCCGAGCCTCAACGGGAAATCCATATTGCGTGAACGCAATCGTCCATGCGGAGGGAGACGCTGGCTCGCCGTCGGGAACCAGCCAGGGATGTTGGCGAACGAGCGAGAGCGCGGCGGAGTCCGGGACTGTGATTTTGTAAAATGGCTCGCGGCTGTGGATATGGTCACTCAACCGGAAAGCGGGATTTTTTGTGGATTCGAGAAGGATCGGGGTGGGGTCGATGCCGACGAGGTTGAGGCCATTGTAGAGACCGTGCTTGTTCGGGCTGCCGGCGAAGTGTTGGCGATGCCAAGTCTCGAAATTTTCGCTGAGCATGACGGCGATCTCGAAATGCAAATGGGCTCGCTCGCGATTGATGCCGGCTCCACTGAATCCCATGCGGCCAATCTTGTCGCCTTGGGAGACGCGCTGGCCTGGCTGGCAGGTGATTTCCGAGAGGTGGGCGTAGAGCGTGTAGAATCGGCAACCTTCGATTTTGTGTTCGATCACGACATAACGGCCGTAATTGGAAGCTCCCGCTTCGCGGCTTGTGTGCACGACGAGCCCGTCAGCCGAGGCGCGGATGTCATCGAGAGGATTACCGGATGCATCCCGGCGCACCGGGGCGATGTCGATGCCTTCGTGGAGCGTGGTGTAAATGACATCTCCGTCTTGACGCTGAGGCCCGCGCACGAATCCAAAGGATCCGCCCTCCCAAGGCTTCGTTTCCTCACCCTCGAAATTGCGGTTCACATACATGAAAAAATCCTGCGGGCGCCCCTCGAGGAGTGCTCGGTTTTCGGTGGGCCAATCGAACAGTGCGGCGTGGAGCGGGGTCGCAAGAGCGATGACGAAAAGAGCAAACCGCAATCTCACGGAACCGCCTCCGGCTTGGGCGCGGCTTTCTTTTTTCCAAATTCCGACTCGCGTCCGATGATCGGAAATTTGGCCTGCAACGCAGCGATTTCTTGAGGGAGAAATCCTCCGGGCACATACAAAATCCCATCAGCCACCGTGCCGGAAATTTTCATTTTTGAAGCAGGGCGGCCGTTGATCAAAACCACTGCGGTCCGGCCTTTGTCCTCGAGCGTGAGTTGATGGAGTTTGTGCGAGCCGTGGGCATCGAGTCGAAAATAAGCGCCCGCCATGCCGTCATTTCCTGGGAAGGGATAGAAGGCTTTGAAGTCGCGCTCATTCACCGCAGGAACTTTCCGGATCTGGATTTTCCGGCCGTCTGTGAGTTCGAGTTCGGTGACGAAGGAGGTGCCATCGGAAGCCACCCCCTCGCAATGGAGGCGGACGGTGGTAGTCGGAGTTTTCTTGGTCCCGGCGAAAGTCGCGGAGGCAAGAAGTGACAGGGTTGTGGCGAGGACGAGAAAAGGGATCTTTCGGCGCATGTCTGGGCCTGTGGACGAAGTTTAAGGAAGCCGAAGCGTAGGCGAGTGTTTGGGAATTGCAACCGCTCGGTGCCTCCGATACCACTTTCGACCATGAACCGCCTTGCCGCCGTCCTTCTTGCCATGCCGCTGGCTGTGGCCGTTGCCTTGGATTCCCAAGATGCCTCGACGCCTTTTGAATGGACCCCGCCGGACGAGAGCACGCCGTTCTTCGTGAGCGACTCGGAATTCTATTCTAAAGAGCAAAAAATCCTCACGGCCACCTCGCCGGCAAGCCAGTATCCGTTGGTAAAAGATGGACCGCAAACCGTGAGCGGGCAGGTGCAGAGTTTTTTCACCAACATGTTCGCTTCGGTAAATCTTCGGGGAGCTGCGGCAACTCGCGAGGAGGCCGAACTCACGGTCAACCCGGAGGCTCCAAGCCTCGCCGACACGCGCGAAGTCGAGGCGAACTACTCGATCCGCAATAACTCGAACCGCATGGCCCGACTTGATTTTTCGACCAGCCAACGGATCGAAATCCTCACCAAAAATTCTGCCGGTAGCACGATTGATCGTTGGTCGGATGACCGCTCCTTCCAGCCTCAAGAGGGAGTTGTGATTATCAATCCCGATGAGCGCATCGAATACCGAGAGAAAATTTCCACCCGCGATATGAAGCCCGGCCAAACCTACGAGGTCGAGGCCATGCTCAAATCGGAACCCGATTTCCGGCTCCAAAAACCACTCGCGCCGCGCTGAGTTTTGTATCCCGGAAGTTTTATGCGGCTACTCCTCGCGCCGGCTTTGATCGCCGTCCTCGCCTTGCCGGTTCCACTCCGGGCCCAGCAACAGGAAAGGAAACTGCTCGATCGCATCCAGCGCCCCAACATGGAACTCACAAATCCCATGCAGGCCAAATCCTTCGAAGGTGGAGGCGGGGTGGAGATGAAAAGTGCCAGCATTGGGAAGACCCCTTACGACGCGGGAAAAACCGCGAATCTCAAGGAGTTTTCCGGCGCCCGCTCGTTTCTGGGTATTAAGAATCCTTGGTTTGGGAATCGGGTTTTCGAGACCAAGGCCGCCCCACTCTCTGGCGTGGCCAACTTCAATTCCTCCTTCCCGGTGCGTGACGCGGCATCGGGGGAATTTTCAGCTTCCGACAAGAAAGCCCGAGTGGCGTCTTCCGACATGAATCTCCGTCCATTCCTGATAAGCGGTAAGTCCGCGCAAGGCCTTGATCAAATCTCCGATAAAATTTCGAAGGAGATGACCATTGACGATATTCGCGAGATCCTCAACAAACCGCGCTGATTTTTTTCGAACATGTCTGACATCCAATTTCTCTTACGGGGCTGCGCCAAGGTCATCAGCGAGCAGGAACTCGCCGAGAAGCTCAAACTTGGACGCCCGCTCCGAGTCAAGCTTGGCGTCGATCCCACGGCTCCAGACATCCATCTCGGCCACAGCATCGCTCTCTCTAAGCTTCGCGATTTTCAGGACCAAGGCCACGACGCGATTCTGATCATTGGGGACTTCACCGCGATGATCGGCGACCCCACCGGTCGTTCAGTTACTCGCCCTCAACTCACCCACGCCGAGGTTTTGGAGAACGCCAAAAGTTTCCAAGAGCAGGCTTTCAAGATTCTCGACCGCGAGCGGGCGACGATCGTTTTCAACGGCGAGTGGTTCAAGGGAATGACCTTTCAGGAAGTCATCAAACTCAATAGCCGCGTGACGCTTCAGCAGATGCTCGTGCGGGAGGATTTCCGCGACCGGCTCGACAAGGGCCAGCCCATCCGCGCCCATGAAATCCAATACCCCATCATGCAGGGCTGGGACTCTGTGATGATCAAGGCCGATGTGGAACTCGGCGGCACCGACCAACTTTTCAACATCATGGTCGGCCGCGACCTTCAACACGAGGAGGGCATGGCGCGCCAAGTTGCCATGACGATGCCGATCCTCGAGGGACTCGACGGCCACCAGAAAATGAGCAAGAGCCTCGGAAACTATGTCGCGCTCACTGATCCGCCTGCGTCGATGTTCGGAAAGCTCATGAGCATCAGCGACGAGTTGATGGTCCGCTACTACGACATTCTGCTTCACGAATCGCTGCCTGATGGGCATCCGATGGAGGCCAAAAAAAGTCTCGCCCGCCGGATTACCGCGCGATTTCACAGCGAGGAATTGGCCGGTCAGGCACTCGAGGATTTCAACACCCGCTTCAGTGCCCGCGATCTGGCGCAAGCCGACCTTCCCGTTTTCACGCCCGGCGCTTCGCGGGATATTCTCAGCGTCGTCGTCGAGGCCTTTGCCGCTTGTTTTCAAACCCCCCGCTCGCGCTCCGATGCCCGTCGCTTGGTCGAAGGCGGGAGCGTTCAGTGGAATGGCACCAAGTTCTCCGACCCGAAGGCGCCACTCCCGGCAGAGCCCGGCGTGCTGAAGCTCGATAAGACCCGGGCCGTTCGGATCAATGCCTGAACCAAGATGAGACCGGTTTTTTATCAACGCCGGTGGGAGCCGAATCTCGGCCTATCTCGCCACACGATTTATCGGATTCTTTTTTGGTTGCTGATGGCGTTTGTCGCCTACCGCGTTTTTCTTTTCGGGAAGGGAGTTTTTGATCGTTACCGAGCCACAGAGATTGCACGAGTCGCGGCCACGGAATTTGCCGAGGGACGCAAAGCCGACGCGATCTCGAATATCAAGCTGGCTCTCACCTATGACGAACGGAATCCCGAGGCGGCGCGCCTGATGGCCCGGGTGTTTGACGCGGAGGACAATCCGCTGGCGGTGGAATACCACTGGTTGGTGGCGGAATCCGGAGATGCCACCGCTGAGGATTTGCGCCTGATGGCCCTTTCTGCCATTCGACACGGGAACGAGAATATGGCTCTCGAGGCCGCTGCAAAAAACCGCAAACTTGGCGGCGACCCGGCTTTTTCTGATTTGATCGAGGCTCAAATCCTAGCCTTGAAAGGGGACACCGTAGGGGGTGAAAAAGCCCTCCGTGCCGCCTTGCAGAGCCGGGAGTCCAGCGAAACGCTCGTGGCCCTCGCGGATTACCTCCTCTCCGATCCCGAGCTTTTGGACATGAACTCCGCCGAGGCGGCCCGCCTCCTGAAGCGCGCGGCGGAAATCGACAATCGCCAGGCTGGTTTGCTGGCGCTGCGCAAGGGTTTGGGTTCCGGTATTCTTTCACCCGTAGACCGTGCCGAGTGGATGAAATCGTATCTGGCGCACCCGGCCGCCGATACCTCCTCCCGACTGGACGCGATGGAGATGGAATTGGCCGCCAATCCCGATTCCCGCGATGTAGTGGTTCAAAAAAGCATGGAGGTCTTTCGGGTCCTTCCCGTCGCCGAAAAGGCCAAGGCTGCGCGCTGGCTGCTCGAAAAAGGAGAAGCCCGTGCCGCTCTGGAAATGCTCCCTTACGCCCAGGCTTCCACAGCACCAAGCGCGATCCGGGTTTGGATTGAGGCGGAAATGTCGCTGGGTGATTGGAGCGCCCTTGAGGCGGGATTAAAAAAACCTTCCCCCTCCCTCGACGATGCCGTCCGGTTGCCGCTCCTCGCTCGTGCGATCAAACAGCAGGGCCGCGCCGCCGAGGCGGATGCGGTCTATGCCGAAGCCTTGCAGAAATTCCAGTCAAACCCCGTCAAACTCTCCGAAGTCCTTGCCGGCATTCTCGCCGCGGGAGAGTGGGATCTTTTTGAGAAAAATATCACGCCGGTGGTTGGCAACCCCCAAGTTGCCTCGAGCGCCCTGCGCGTATGGGTTCCCATAGCCCGCAGTCAGCGCAACTCCGCCCGCTTGCTGGGTTTTTACGAGAAGGCCTTGGCCAGCCCGGTTCTCGCTAAAGACCCCTATCTCCTCGACCGCCTACAATTTTGCCGTCTCATCCTAGGCGTTCCCGTTCCGATCGAAGATGTCGAAGCCCGCCTTGCGCTAGCCTCCGATAATCCAAATTACTTCGTTACTGCGGCGCTCGGTTATTTGAAAAATGGACGCAAGGCCAAGGCCCTTAATCTTATCGAAGGTGGAGAAAAACCTATCGATCTCTCGAAATTAACGCCATCGCGCCAAGCTGCTGCGGCGGCTGTTTTGGCTGCGAATGACCGCTCTGCCGAGGCCAGGCAAATCGCCTCCCGCATTCCCCACGAAAATCTCACTATCGAAGAAGAGGCATTTCTCAAGCAGGCCCTCGAACAAGCCGGCTTGGCTTATTGACCTTCCGCCTCACAAGACCATCACCCATGAATAAAAAATCGATCTTCGCATTCGTCATGGCTGGCGGCAGCGGCGAGCGCTTCTGGCCGATGAGCCGCCGCCGCACGCCCAAGCACCTCCTCAAGCTCCTCGGCGACCAAACCCTCCTCGAAACCACCGTCCGCCGCATGGAAGGCCTGATTCCACTGGAGAATACCTTTGTCCTGACCAACGAGGCTCAGATTGAAGCCACGCGCGCGGCTGTTCCCTTCCTTCCTCCGCAAAACATCATCGCCGAACCTGCCAAGCGCGACACCGCCCCGGCCTGCGCGCTCGCCACTGCCATTGCGCGCTCGCTCCACCCCGAAGCCGTCTGCGTCGTTCTTCCCGCTGATGCCATGATTCATGATGTCGCGAAATTCCGCGACCGCCTCGCCGATGCCATCGACGCCTCCGCGTCCGGAGCTATCGTCACACTCGGCATCCCGCCGACTTTTCCCGCCACTGGTTACGGCTATCTCGAAACCGCCGAGGCCCATCCTCCCGGCCCCCTCGGCAGCCGCATCCACGCCCTCAAGCGCTTTGTCGAAAAGCCCGACCTGGAAAAAGCTACTGTCTATGTGCGCGAGGGAACCTTTTTCTGGAACGCCGGAATTTTCGTCTGGAAAGCCGAAACTTTCCGAGAAGAAGCCCGTCGCCAAGTCCCCGCACTGGCGGATTTCATCGAAGCCCTAGACGAGATTTCCTCTTTGCCCCAACTCCTGACGGACCGCTTCGCCTCCCTTCCAAAAATCTCGGTCGACTACGCGATCATGGAGAACGCCCGGCGCATCGACACGGTCATCGCGGATTTTGATTGGGATGATGTCGGCGCTTGGACGGCGCTCCCCGCTCACATCCCGTCCGATGCCGAGGGCAATTCAAAGCGTGGGCAAGTTGTTCAACATTCCTCGCGTGACAACATCGCGATTTCCAATGGTCGCCTCATCGCTCTTTGCGGAGTGGATCATCTCGTCGTGGTCGAGACGCCGGATGCGATTCTCGTCTGCGATCGCGACAGCGTTCAACAGGTCAAGGAACTCCAGGGCCTTCTGCCGGAAAGCCTGAAATAAGACGGCTGCCTCAGCCCTCGTAGGGTTCGAGATGAATAACGGCATCGAGGATGCGGGGTTTTCTTGCCAATAAGTGGTCTTTCACCTGATGCCCGATGTCATGGCCCTCGCGCACGGTTGTTTCGCCGTGCACGAGGACATGGAGTTCCACAAAAAGCCCCACGCCGCTTTTGCGAGGGCGGCATTTTTCGATGTCCACGACACCTGGGACTTCTCGGGCGATGGCGCGAATTTCCTCGATCAGATTTTCAGGAAGGTTTCCGTCCAGAATATCGTGGAGGGCTCGTTTCACGATCAGGGAACCATTGATGACGATGATGCCGCAGGCGAGTAGGGCGGCGTAGTCGTCGGCGGCCTCCCAGCCCGGCCCACCAATCAGCGCAATGGAGATGCCGATCCCTGCCGCGGCTGATGTGATGGCATCAGAGAGGTGATGCCATGCGTCGCCTTCGAGCGCGCGGCTGTCGATGTCCCGGCCAAGGGCGTCGATTTTTCGGGATAGAATCCATTTTACTGCCACCACGACCAAAAGAACCGGAAGCGTGAACCACTCGGGCGCGTGATGTGGGGTTCGGATTTCCAGAACGGAGTGCCAGGCGATGACTCCTGCGGCAACAAGCAACGCAGCTCCGGCGAAGAGTCCAGCGAGGGATTCGATGCGGCCGTGGCCGTAGGGGTGGTTTTCGTCGGGCGGGCGCAATGACATCTGGAAGCCCACCCAAGTGACGAGGGAGGTGAATATATCGGCCGCCGACTCGATGCCATCCGCCACCAGCGCGTAGGAATTTCCAACGAGGCCGACAGAGATTTTCACGGCCATCAGCACGAGGTTGACGCATACGGTCAACAATCCGAGAGCCACGGTTTTTCCCGTGTCGATCATCGCGCGGGGCGTTTTTTCGGGAGCAGGATGCCGAGGCCGAGTAGCCCAGCGCCAAGTAGGCCGAGCCCGACCGCGAGCACATAGTAGACTTTGAGTTCCTTGCCGAGCCACGCACCCTCGTGGATGTCCATCAGCAGATCAGCCGTTTCGTCGGAAATGCCGAAATAGTCCTCGCCGAATTTATAGGCCATGCCGGTGAGTGCGGTGGCGGTCAGAGGTAGCAGCAGCGCGATTCCGAGCAGACGATGAAAAAGACGCATTGGTTGGCGAGATTTTGATTTCAAGAACATCGCCGCGCCGGATCCCAGCAGGAAAAGAAGGCCCAACCCGGCAGCGAGGATTTGGATGGTAGAAAAAACCGACCCCGCCCACTCGCCGGTGTGAAGGCTCATGAGGAAATTGCCCGTCTCCTTATCCACACCGAACCATTTTTTCCCAACGCGGTAGGCCAAGCCAGTAATAGCAGAGAGGGCCAACAGGATGAAAAGCCAAGGGGCGAGGCGTCGATGGATGAGGCGGAGTTTCACGGGCTCAAAAATGGACGCCAACCTTCGCTGCTGCACTCCAAAAAATCAAAACTCTTGCCTGTTGGGTTGGCCATGGTGCCAGAGGTCATTGGGGATCTGGAGCTCGAGGAGCAAGCAGGTCACCCCTCGGGCTCGTTCATGGCTGGCGCAGGGCGTAGTGGCCGGTTTTCTTACCGCCGATTTTTTCCACTAAACCCGCATCGAGCAGCGGGCGGAGCAAGCCCATCGCGCCTTGGCGAGAGATTGGCATGGCCGCCCAGATTTGCGCCGGGGTCATGCGGCCATGGTCGCGCAGGAGTTGCAGCAACCTTTCTTGGTTGGGGCGCAGCACCAATTTCCCGGGGGATTTGACCTCCAACGCCTGCACGCGCAGCCACACATTTTCGAGGGTTTGCCGCACACCCTCCGCGCAGTATTCGAGCCATTCGCTGAGATCTTCGCCGCGCTTCCGAACGGCATCCAGCGCGGCGTAGTAGCCGGGGCGATCCTCCCAATAGTATTCATCCACGGAAAAGATGTGGTGGCTGTCGAATCCGCGCCGATAGAGTTCCCACAACGCCAGCGCGCGTCCGGTCCGCCCGTTTCCATCGGCAAAGGGATGAATGTCCTCGAAGTGGTAATGCAGGATCGCAGAACTCAACACCGGCGAGAGTTTCGGCGCCTCCTTGTTCCACCACTCCAGAAGCTCAAACATCAGGCCGGAGACATCCGCCGCCGCTGGCGGAAAATGGTTGCCCACCCGCACGGCAATCATGCGGTAACTCCCAGCCATGCCTTGATCCATGACCTCGCCTGCCAAGATCCGGTGCAACTCGAAGAGATCCTCGTGGCGAATACACTCCTTCATGGCGTGCTTCTCGACATACCGCAACCCAGCGAAATAGTTCAGCACCTCGCGCCGGGAACGCACATCCGAGGCGGCGATTTCCCGCCCCTCTTCCAACGCCTGCACTTGCTCCAGCGTCAGTGGATTGCCTTCGATCGCTGTCGAGGCGTGCACATTGCGTGTTCTCGTATCCTTCTGCAGGGCAGGAATCCAAGAAACATCAACGGACGCCCCTTGAATCCGCTCCCGCAAGACCGCAATGATCTCAACAAGAGAGAGAAGGCGCGGCGTGATGGTAAATTGCGGGATGTAGGCCATGCGATAAGTCAAGTATAAGTCAACTTATGAGTCAAGCGGGTCTTGACATCGAGAATCGGCTTATGGCTCGACTCCGCTAGGGGTGCGTCATGTTTTTGGCCACGACCCACTGGTCGAATTGCTCGGCGGTGAGATAGCCGAGGGCGAGGGCGGCTTCTTTGAGGCTGGAGGCGTCTTTGTGGGCTTTTTTGGCGATCTGGGCGGATTTGTCGTAGCCGATGTGGGGGTTCAGCGCGGTGACGAGCATGAGGGAGTTTTTCACATAGCCTTCGATGACGGGGAGGTTCGGCTCGATGCCGATGGCGCAGTGGTCATTGAAGGAATGGCAGCCTTCGGCGAGGAGGCGGACGGAGTGCAGGAAATTGTGAACGATGACGGGCTTGAAGACATTCAGCTCGAAGTTGCCCTGCGAAGCGGCGATGCCGATGGCGGTGTCGTTGCCCATGACCTGGATGGCGATCATCGTGAGCGCCTCGGACTGGGTGGGGTTCACCTTGCCGGGCATGATCGAAGAGCCGGGCTCGTTCTCGGGAATGATGAGTTCGCCGAGGCCGCAACGGGGGCCGCTTGCGAGCCATCGGATGTCGTTGGCGATTTTCATGAGCGCGCAGGCGAGGGATTTCACCGCGCCGCTGGCGATGACGAATTCGTTGTGGCCGGAGAGGGCAGTGAATTTGTTGGGCGCGGATTGGAACAGGCGTCCGGTGAGTTGCGCGATGTGGGCGGCGGCGCGGTCGCCGAACTCGGGGTGCGCATTGAGGCCGGTGCCGACGGCGGTGCCGCCGATGGCGAGTTGGTAGAGGCCGCTTAGGGAATATTCTACATCGCGGAGTCCTTGGTCGAGGAGCGTGACATAGCCAGAAAATTCCTGCCCGAGTGTGAGCGGTGTGGCGTCCTGCAAATGCGTGCGGCCGATTTTGACGATGTCGGCGAAGGCCTTGGCCTTGGCATCGAGCGTGTCGCGGAGGGTTTTGACGGCAGGGATGAGGCATTCGAGCACGACCGTGGCGGAGGCGATGGACATCGCGGTCGGGAAGGTGTCGTTCGATGACTGCGACATGTTCACATGGTCATTGGGGTGCACCGGTGCTTTGGATCCCATCTCGCCGCCGGCGAGTTCGATCGCGCGGTTCGAGATGACCTCGTTGGCGTTCATGTTGCTCTGGGTGCCGGAGCCGGTCTGCCAGATGCGGAGCGGGAAGTGGGCGTCGAGTTTTCCGGCGATGACCTCGTCGGCGGCCTTCACAATGAGGTCGCGCTTGTCGGCGGGGAGTTTGCCGAGGTCGGCGTTGGCGAGGGCGCAGGCTTTTTTGAGAATGCCGAGGGCCTTCACCATCTCGGGTGGAAGAATGTCCTCGCCGATGTCGAAATGGATGAGCGAGCGGGCAGTTTGCGCTCCCCAATAGACATTGTGAGGAACGGAAATCTGACCCATCGAGTCGGACTCGAGTCGGTGAGTGGCGGGATTGTGTGGTTCGGTGGTGGTCATTTTGGAAATCAAGTTTTAGAGGTGACGGACGAGGTCGGATTTTTCAAAGCGGACTTTTGGGAGCTTGGCGTATTTGTCCTCGGCGGAGCGGTAGCCGGCGGCGCAGGCGACGACGGTGTTGTAGCCTTTTGAGGGGAGGTCGAGGATCGCGTCGTATTCGCGGGGATCAATGCCTTCGAGGGGGCAGGTGTCGATGCCAACGAGCGCGGCGGAGGTCATGAAATTCCCGAGGGCGATGTAGACTTGGCGGGCTGCCCACTCGCGGACCCAAGCGGCGCGGGGACCGGCGATGACATCAGCCATCATCATGTCGCGGTAGAAACCCAACGACTCGAGTGTGACGCCACGGACCTCCGCGATGCGGGCGAGGTATTTTTCCATGTAGGGGACATCGACTGTTTCGGGAATCGCGAAGACGACGAGGTGCGAAGCATCGGTGACTTGCGATTGATTCCAGGAGTGGGGGCGGAGCTTGGCGCGAAGGTCGGTGTTTTCGACGACGAAAAATTGCCAGGGCTGGAGGCCGTAAGAGGATGGAGAGAGAATCAGGGAGTCCTCAAGAGCTGCCCAGTCATGGGCTGGGATTTTTTTTGAAGCGTCGAATTGCTTGGTGGCGTAGCGCCAGTTTTGCGCGGCGAGGAGTTGCTCGGTTGAGATCGGATTCATGAGCCGCCGATGGGACAACCCAGCGGGGGAGGCATCAAGACTTTTCCGGCCGTGAAAAATGGCCTTCGCGGACATAGTGGCGGAAAGCGCCATTCAGGGCCTCGTCGAGATCTTGGCGGCTCTGCCACCCAGTGGCCCGGCGGAATGCGGTGGAGTCCACCACCCAGCGGTCCGCCCAGATTTCCTTCGCGCGGTCGCGGGTGAGGCTCGGGGCGGAGCGGCGCAGGGAGGGAATGGAATCGACCAAAAGCGACATGGCTTTTACGACGGCGATCGGGATTGGCAGAGTCACGCCTTTGCCTCCAGCGGCGCGGGCGGCCGTGTCGATCAACTCCCAGTCGGTGATGGTGCGATGCGCTGAGATGTAATGTGGGCCGGGGCTCTCGAGGTTCCATGCCGATTGGACGGCTTCGACGACATCATCGACGGAGAGGAAGCTGAATTCCTTTCGACGCAGGCCCGGCTTGGTGCGAATCAGGCCGAGCGCCATTTTAAAAAGAGGGAGGGTGGCGGTGTCTCTCGCGCCGAGGATCATCGGGGGGCGGAGAATGCAAATGCGGCGGTTTTTTTGGCTATGGAGGGCTCGTTCCAAAGCGAGCTTGGATTTTCCATACCAAGTGAGCGGCGTGTCGGCATCCGACTCGGTGCGGGCGGCGCGACCATGGGGCGTTGGGCCGCCTGCGGATTGAGAGGATAAAACCACCACGCGTGCCGATTCCGGGAGGGCTTCGAGGATACGCAGGGTCCAATCGACATTGGTGGTGAAATACTCGTCGCGGTGCCGAGCGAAGAGAACGCCGGCCGAGAGGAGGGCGTGGGTGGGCTGGATGCCTGCGGGCCAGTTTTCCGGCTCGGGGTCGAGAGGGGTTACGGTCGCAGGATCGAAGCCCTCGATCTCGAGTTGGGCTCGGAGTTTTTTGGCGTCACGGACCGGGGCGAGGATTTGGGTTCCCTGCGAAATTTCGCGGAGAAGAAGATTCCTGCCAACAAACCCTGTTGCGCCCGTGACGAGCAGGGTTTTCATGAACACGCGGCGACCGGCGTTACCGTCGGATCAGGGGGTGGCGGGTTTTTGGGAAGCGGCGGGTTGGGGGGCGTCCTGACGCTGGATGCGATATTTTTCGACCACGGCCTTGGCGTCGTTGTCGGTTTCAGCGAGTTTGAGGAGGTCATTGAGCATCTCGGTGTAGCGGGTCTGGACTTGTTGGGCCTGCTGGACGCTCGCTTCGCGCTGCTTGATGAGTTCCGCGAAACGCTTCTCGCCTTCGATGGTCGAGGTGAGTTGGCGATCCATGGTGTCGTAGCGCCATTTCATCGAGCGGGAGGCTTGGCCGTTCGCGCTAATTTGAGCAAAGAGGAAAACCGAAAAGGCGAGAGCCAAAATCGCAATCAGAAAATGGATGTTTCCAACAGGTGAAGAGGACTCTTCTGGCGTGGGGTCGTTGTAGTCTTCCATGGGATCAGTTGGTGGGGGCTGGGGTTTGGTTCACTTCCAAGCCGTATTTTTTGAGAAGCTCGGTGATCTTGTTGTTTTTGTTGGTGACGGAAAGTTGCGCAAGATCTCGGAGCATCGCGGGTCCGATTTGATTTTGAAGTTGGGAGGCACCTTCGATCTGTTGTTGTTGAGCTTGGAGTTGCTGCTGCTGGGCTTGGATCGCGAGTTGTTGGGCTTGGATTTCATCCTGCTGCTTGAGCAGTTTGCTTTCGAAGCTTTGGTTGGACCAAGTTCCGACAAGGAACCAGAGGCTGAGTAGTAAGGCGAGTCCGCTGGTGGCGGTGGAGAGGAGGGCGAATGGCATGGGCTGGTTAATGAGAACTTACAAAAAACCTTTTGATCAGATGGCGTCAAGGCGCAAAGCAAGACACTCGCTTGTTCGTTTTTGGCGCGAATTCGGAATTGCGCGCTCGGATAGGGGCGCTCATTGTCGCCGGATGTTTCGCATCATATGCATCGCGGTTTTGCTCACTCTGACAAATCTTCATGCGGGAAGTGTGATTTTTATCCATCCCGATGGGGCGGGGATTTCACAGTGGCAGGCAGCGCGATTTTTCTGGGCGGGGCCGGATGCGGATTTGAACTGGGACCGGATCCCGGCGGTTGCCGTTTATCGTGGGCACATGGCCGACGCGCTCTCCCCTACCTCCAATGGGGGCGCCACCACCCATGCTTATGGCGTAAAAGTGGGCTCCAATGCCTTCGGCACGGATGGGAAAAATCCGGGGAGACCGGTTGCGGCTTCGGGCAAGCGAGGCAGTATCATGCACGAGGCCATCGAGGCCGGTCTGCGCACGGGGTTGGTTAATTCCGGCAGCGCGGTGGAGCCTGGCACGGCTTGCTTCGTGACCAGTGTCGAGAATCGTAAGGATTACGCCGAGATCGTGAAGCAACTCGTGGGATCGGGTGTGGATGTAATTCTCAGCGGCGGCGAGGAATGGTTCCTGCCCAAGGGAGTAAAAGGTCGCCACGCACCGGAGGGTCTCCGTGAGGATGGTTTGAACCTGATCGAACAAGCCCGCTCGCTGGGCTACCATGTGGTTTTTGACCGCACGGAACTCCTGGAGACTCCTGAAAAAACTCGGAAGCTCCTCGGGATTTTTGCCGCGCAGGACACCTTCAACGATGTTTCGGAAGCCCAGATGAAGGCGGAAAAACTCCCGACTTATGTGGAGGGGGCTCCGACTCTCGCCGAGATGACTCAAACCGCGCTGAGGGTTCTTGGGGAGGAGACCTTTCTGCTCGTGGTGGAGGAGGAGGGTTGCGACAATTTCTCAAACTTTAATAACGCCCAAGGCGCTTTGGATGCCCTCAAGCGGGCTGATGACGCCCTCGGCGTGGCGCTCGATTATGTCGATCGGGACAAGGAGACGCTTCTCGTTACGGCTGCGGACAGTTCCGCCGGCGCTATGGATGTGCTTGGGAGTCCGGCCTCGTCCTTGATCAAATACCAGACTCTGGATGCTCGTGATTCGAATGGTGCCCCCTACAGCCTCGCTTCCGATGGTTCCCAATTCCTCTCGCAACCCGATCGTTCGGGAGAGCGGCATCCCTTTGTCATCGTCTGGGGAACAGTCCATGACACCTCGGGCGGGATTCTCGTCCGTGCCGCCGGAAAGAACTCCGAAAAAGTCCGGGGGACCTTCGACAACACCCGAATCTACTCACTCATGCGGGAGACGCTTTTTCATGGCAAGCCCCAGCCATGATTCTGGATTGGCTCAAAAAAACCGGGCGCCGTTTCTGGGAAGTTACCTGGAATGCCTTCGAGATTTTTTTCGAGATCGAAGGGGGGCACCGCGCGGCGTCGTTTGCTTACTACGCCTTGTTTTCGCTCGTGCCGCTGTTTGCGCTGTTGCTCACGATCGGTTCGGCGTTCGTTCGGCCCGACGAGGTGATTTCCACAGTGGAGAAATTCTTCCCCATGGAAGCCGCCCAGCAGGAACTCGTGTGGAAAATGGCAGCGAATTTGCAATCGACTCGAGGGGGTGTCAGCACCGTGGCCATGTTGGTTTTCGTGTGGGGGTCGATGCGTTTTTTCGAAGTGCTGGTCCAAGGAGTGAACCGCGCGTGGCATCGCGTGCTTCTTCCCTGGTGGAAACTTCCGTTCAAAAATCTGGGCATGATGCTCGTGATTGCGAGCGCGCTGGGATTCGGGTTGTTCGCTCCCGCCGTGCTACAAGCGGGCGAACGGACCGTGCGAGTCTTTGATTCGTATCTCGAACAACTCGTGCCTGGAATCCGCTTCGAGGTGCTGGCGTTGGTTTTCTCCGGGAGTCGCTACCTCCTCGCCGGCGGCCTGATGTTTTACGCTCTCTCGGCCCTCTACATGCTCGCGCCCGGTAGTCGGATTTATTTCCGTCAGGTCTGGCTGCCGTCCCTTCTGGTCGCACTGGCACTGCAACTCGGCCAAACCCTCTTCGGCACCTATGTCACGAAATTTGTGAACTACAACGCGATCTACGGCCCAGTCGGCGCGATCATGTTGACCCTCATGTGGGTCTACTTGGCAGGATGGATTATCCTGTTGGGGGGTTGCTACTGCGCTGCGGGGGCAGGCGTTCGCCCAGGAGACGAGACTACTCCATCCACTGCATGAAATTCCAGTTCGCCGAAATCATGGCCGTCACCACCAGAACAGTGGCGATGAATCCAAGAACGGCGGAGAAAGCGGCGGAAATCAGAATCATGCGAATGAGCGGATCTTGCGGGTTGTTGGCGGGTTCGGTCATGCGGGGATAAAAAAGAACGCGGGCGGGATTGTCAATTCACTCGTGGCGAAGTGCCTTCACGGGGTCGAGCTTGGCGGCGAACCAAGCTGGGATCAGCGCCGCCACAGAACAAATCACAAACGCGCTCAGGCAAATGATCGCCACATCCGACGCGACGATCTCGGCGGGGATTTCGCTGAACTGATAGACCGACGCTGGAAAGACCTCCACCCCGAGGGCCCGTGAAAGAAAATGATTCGCCTCGTTTCGGTATTGGGTGAGCGAGATGCCGAGGCCGAGCCCGATGAGTGTGCCAAAAACTCCGACAACCATTCCCTGGGCGAGAAAAACCCCCACGATTTGATTCGTTCGTGCCCCGAGGGCCTTCATCACTCCGATCTCGCGGGTCTTTTGCACCGTCACGGTGATGAGGGTGTTCATGATACCGAAAGCCGCCACCAAAATGATGAACATGAGAATGAAAAACATGACCTGACGCTCCATGCGGATGGCATCGAAAATTTGCTTATTCATATCCATCCAGCTCATCGAATAGGCGGGCGAATCGAGGCGGGAGTTGAGGTCGTTGCGGACCTTGTCGGCGAGGTAGGGATCCTTGGTTTTCACCGCCAGGCCGTGGGCGGCGGGGCCGAGGTTGTAGAGTTCCTGCCCGATATGAAGCGGAACGATCAAAAATTCGCTGTCGTAGAGGTAGCGTCCACTCTCGAAAATCCCCGTCACCTCCAACTCCGTCGGCAGGATGAGTTGCTTCAGGGAGGCGATGTCCTCCGGCTTGCCACCGGTTTTTTCGAGTCGCTCGATTTCGCTCAGGATCTCTTGGAAATTTCCCGGCGAGAAAATCGTGAGCGTTTCGCCCACGGTGACACCCAACTCCCGGGCGAGTTCCGAACCAACGATTGTTTTGCTCCCCTCGAGATCATATTCGCCCTCGATGATAAAGGGGGTGATATCCACAACGCCGCGCTCCTGCTCGGGATCGACGCCCCGGATTTTGGGAGCCAGTCGTCGATTCCCATATTGGGCGATCACCGGTCCCAGCACGAACGGCGCGACGGCCACGACATCGGGGTCCTTTTTCACGCTGGCCGCCGTGTTTTCCCAATCCTCGAGAACCCCGCCGCTGGTCACGACCACATGAGGATCGAAGCCGATGACTTTCCGGCGCAACTCCTGCTCGAACCCCGTCATCACCGAAATTACCAAAATCAAAACCATGATCCCAAGAGTCACGCCGAGAATGGAAATCAGCGTGATGATCGAAAGAAAGGTGCGCTTCGGCTTAAGGTAGCGCATGGCAAGAAACAGGCTGAAATTCTTCGGCATTTCGGGAGTTTTCTACACGCGTCTGCCGAGGCCGGAAACAAATTCCTGCAACCAATTGCTCCAGGGCCAGGAGGGACCTGCTTGTCAGGTCCGGAGCATTGCCCGCAAACACGCCGATTCGGCTCTGACAAGCAGAGCCCTCCTGGCCGTATGAATTCGCCTACCAGATCAGCCTGCGAATCTCTCCCTGCCAAGGCCACTGTTCCGGACTCCTGCGCAGCCCAGCGCGCACCGGGTTCTGTCGCACATATTCCCAGCGATCATCGTAATGTTCACCCCCACGCATTTGCCGGTCCCAATGTCCTCTTTGCCAAATCGGTTGCTCCAGCGGATCAGGCCAATTTCTTGAGGCATGCGCTTTCCATTTTTTCATCCAGAGATCCAAGCCTGGTTCGATGATCTCTCCTGGTGAACAGAAAAATGGATGTGATCGGGCAGGAAAATGTAGCGTCCGACAACCCAACTTTCGTCGGCATTCCAAGCGGACACGACTGCTTTCAGAGAACTAGTCCGGTCCAAAATCCGCTTTCTTTCAAAGGAACAAACCGTCACGAGCAAAACAACTGAATGCGACCGAACTTTGTTGACCTCATGTGGAAAAGGCCGCTGACGCACGGGATACCTGCCTGGCACTTCCGAGTCCATTGGGCCAACGCACCAAAGATTGCGTGAGCCAGCAAGGAATTCGTGCAGGAGGGACCTGCTTGTCAGGTCCGGTTCGATTTTCTCGAACACGCCGATTCGGCGCTGACAAGCAGCGCCCTCCTGGAGCCGTTTTTGGAATGCGCTTGCTCACTTAGGCCTGCGGGCCTAGGAAAACGAGCAGCCTCAATGCGCCATGGACGACTTCGATTTTGAATTGGTGGATAACGAAAAACGGCACCTCTCGAGGCATTCCCTCGCGCGGTTGAAAGCCTTGGCGCCGACTTTTTCAGAGCGTTCCCGCGAGCGTTTGGCTTGTGTCGAGCTGATCGCCGAGCGGGAGCAGGCCTTGGCCCAAGTCGCCGTGAGAGTCGCGGCGCGGCGTTCGATGTGGGCGCTTTTCCTCTCAGTGGTGGCCCTTGTCGTTCCGATTATTCTTTTTGTCGCCTGGACGATGTTTCAGCAAAAGTCCGCCGAGGAACCCCGCTATGAGCGTCCACGCCCCGTCGTGCGCAACATTCCGACTCCGGAGCCAACTCCTGAGCCCGAACCCGAACCGGAAAAGACCCCCGAGCCTCTTCCCTCCTCGCTGGGCGAGTTGCCAGGGCCTACGCTCTGACGGGAGTAAACAGCTCGTGCGCGAGCACGCTCAGGCAGTAGATCGCGGCCGTCTCGGTGCGGAGAATGATGGGACCGAGTGAAATTGGTTGGCAGCCGTGGCTTTTGGCCAAGGCGATTTCCGCCGGAGTAAAATCTCCCTCCGGGCCGACAAATACCGTGACTTCGCGGGGCAGGTGGCCGTGCTGCGAGGAATAGTCGGCGAGGACTTCCTTGAGCGTGCGCGCATCGGGTTGGAGGGATGCGATAAGGAGCAGGGATTTTTTGTCGAGGCGTTCGAGGAATTCCCTGGGAGGAACTGGTGCGGCAATTTCGGGAAGGTGGTTTTGCCCGCACTGCTTGCAAGCCTCGAGCGCGACGGCCTGCCACTTCTCACGCTTCTTGGCGATTTCATCCGCCTCGAGTTGGACAATGGTGCGGTCGGAAAGGAGCGGCACGACGCGTGTGGCACCAAGTTCCACGGCCTTCTGCACGATGAGATCCATGTTTTTTCCCTTGGGCACGGCTTGGGCAAGCGTGATGGCGCAGGGTGGGGGAGGGGTTTTGGCGGGAGCCGAGATTTTCAGGACGACGCGGGAGCCGTTCTTGGAATCGATCAGCGCCGAAGCCTCACGGCCTTGACCATCAAAAACCGTCGCACGGTCGCCGATTTCGAGGCGCAGGACATTCAGGCAGTGGTGGGACTCCGATTCGTCGAGCGTGGCGGATTCCCAGTTTTCAGGAGCGAGATGGAAGCGATGCATATTTTTCGAAAATGTAGTCTTGGAGCGCGGCGTGCCAGTGACGCGGGGTGATTCCCGTGGCGACCGCGAGCTTGGAGGTGGAAAGGATGGAAAAAACAGGGCGCGGCGCAATGAATTGTTTCATCTGCGAGAGGGGAACGCCTCCGACCTTCGTAGTCTTCAAGGCCAGACCCGCCTCGGCGGCGAATTCGAGGGCTTTCTCGCCATACTCCCGCCACGAGCAGGAACCCGCGTTGCAGGCGTGGTAGAGGCCGCCTGGCAGGGGCTGAGCAAGAAATGGCTCGAGCCAATGGGCGACATCCGGCGCGTAGGTTGGAGCGGAAAATTTGTCATCCACCGCTTCCACATGGTCGTTTTCGAGCGCGTGCTGAATGATCATATCCACAAACGAAGGCTTCGCCGGGCCGAAGACCCACGACACGCGCACGACGAGGTGCGCTGGCGAATCGGCGAGAACGAGGTTTTCGCCGTCGAGTTTGGTTTGGCCATACCACCCACCGGGATTCGCCGGATCGGCCTCCGTGTAGGAAGCCTCTTTTTTGCCGTCGAAGACATAGTCTGTGCTGAAGTGAATGAATCGCGCGCCGCGCCGGGAGGCCGATTCCGCCATGAGCTGTGGGGCCAGCGCGTTGACCGTTTGTGCTTCCTCCCGGGCGCTTTCGCAGCCATCCACATTCGTCGCTCCAGAGCCATTCACCAAAACATCAAACTCGACTCCGGCGAGTTGTGTTCGGAGTTTTTCGAGATTCGAGACATCGGCCTCCGCGCGGCCCCAGCAAACGACCGTGTGGTTTCGCGACCAGCATTCCGCGAGCGACGCGGCCAAGCGACCCTGGCCGCCGAGGATCAGGATTTTTTTCGAGGACATGGAAAAAAGATTAAGCGTGCGGATTCGGCGCGCACAGCCGGAAAAATTTTCCAACGCGTCCTGTATGGCGTATCAACTTCGCTTTCCATGATGACCGTCCTCGAAGTCTTGAACGCCGCGACCTCCTATCTCCAAAAGCAAGGCGTCGAGAGCCCGAGGCTGAATGCCGAGCATTTGCTGGCGCATTCGCTCGGAATGCCGAGGAGAATGGATCTCTACCTCGCCTTCGACCGTCCGCTTGGCGAAAAGGACCGTGCCCCGCTACGCGATCTCGTGAAGAGGCGCTCGGAGGGCGTGCCGCTTCAGCACTTGCTCGGCACGGTGGAATTCCTCGGCCGCGAGTTTCTTTGCGACGCCCGGGGATTGATCCCCCGACCCGAAACCGAGGAATTGGTCGAGTTGGTTTTGAAAGCCGCGACCTCCGCGATGTCATTTCTCGATGTCGGCACCGGCAGCGGAGCGATTGCGCTTTCTCTGGCTTTGGAAAAACCCGAAGCCCGCGTCACCGCATGCGACTTTTCACCCCAAGCGCTGGCCTTGGCTGCGGAAAACTGCGCCCGGCATGGACTCGAGGAGCGCGTCGGGTTGATCGAATCCGACCTGCTCGCGTCGGTGGAGGGTTCGTTCGATGTGGTGGTCGCTAATCTCCCCTACATCCCGACGGCTGAAATCTCCGGACTTTCCAGGGAGGTTTTGCAGGATCCCCTCTCCGCGTTGGATGGCGGTGATGACGGTCTGAGATTGATCGAGCGTTTGGCGGACCAACTTCCCAAGCATCTTTCTCCGGGAGGCCTCCTTGCCCTTGAAATTGGCCACGACCAATCTGACAAAGTCCTCTCCATGCTAAAAGACCGGGGATTTCAAGAGGTCCTCGCCCATGCCGACCATCAAGGTTGCAACCGCTTCGTCACCGCACGGAAATAAACCTCGGCTCTCGACCAGATTTGGAGGGACGACCTCCGTGTCGTCCGCAAGTTCAACCTTCTAGACGCAGGAGTAGGCGCTGACGGAGCAACGCCCTCCATTTGGCTTACGAGTGGCGCTGCTGCGCGGTTTTAGAACAGCAGTGTGGCAGGGGATTCGAGGCTCTTGCGGATTTCCGCGAGGAACTGGGCGCCCAGCGCGCCATCCACGACGCGGTGGTCGCCGCTGAGGGCGATGGACATCCGCTGGCCGGCGATGATTTGGTCATTTGGGCCGACGACGGGCTTTTTCACGATGGCTCCGACGGCAAGAATCGCTGCCTGTGGTGGGTTGACGATGGCGTAGAAGCTATCGACTCCGTAGGCGCCGAGGTTCGAGACGGTGACGGTTCCTCCGGCGTATTCCTCGGGCTTGATTTTCTTGTTTCGCGCGCGGACGGCGAGGTCCTTCACGGCGGCACTGATTTCGCGGAGCGAGAGTTTGTCGGCCTTGCGAACGACGGGAGTGATGAGACCGTCCTCGACCGCAATGGCGACCGAGAGATTCACATCGGCGTATTCCACCACGGAGTCACCCGCGAAGGCGGCATTGACTTTCGGGTGTAGTGCGGCGGCGCGGGCGGTGGCAAGAAGCACAAAATCATTCACCGTGATCTTCGGTGAACCGGCTGCCTCGGCGGCGGCGTTGATTTCCTTGCGGAGCTTCGAGAGCGGGGCGGCATCCACCTCCATCGTGAGATAGAAATGCGGAATCTGGGTTTTGCTGATCAGGAGACGCTCGGCGATCGTGCGGCGCATGCCCGTGAGCGGGATTTTTTTGTCAGCATCGGAGCAGGGGACATCGATCTTGGGAGCGGGAGCCGCAGCCTGAGCGCCACGCGGGGCGGCGGGGGCCGAGTCGAGATCCGCAACAACGATTCGTCCGCCAGGGCCAGAGCCTTGAAGACGGGAGAGGTCGATGCCTCGCTCTTGGGCGATTTTTTTGGCGAGAGGGGAGGCTTTCACGCGAGCGCCGTCAGCAGACGGGCGGGGCTTCGGACGGGGAGTGGCCGGAGCGCCGGAGGAAATGGCGGTTGCGGCAGGCGCGGGGGCAGGAGCCGCTGCTGGCGCGCTCGGAGCCTTGGCGGCTACGGGGAGCTTTTGGGACTCGGTGGACCCTCCGTCGAGAGTGGCGATCGGGTCGCCGACCTTCACCACGCCGCCCTCGGGAATGAGGATGTCGGTGAGCACGCCGTCATCAAAAGCTTCCATTTCCATGGTGGCTTTGTCGGTTTCGACATCGGCGATGACATCTCCGATGGAGATTTTGTCGCCGGTTTTTTTGTGCCATTTGACGAGTGTGCCCTCGAGCATCGTGTCGCTCAATTTAGGCATGGTAATCTGAATCATAAGAAATCGGGTGTAGCGGGGTGTCGGGTCAGAGGATTTGCAGGGTCTTGGCGATGATGCGCTGGGCCGTGGGAAGTTGGATCGGCTCGAGCGCGGGGGAGTAAATGGCCGGGGCGTCGAGGGCACAGACGCGTTGGACGGGGGCGTCGAGTTCATCGAAGCATTGCTCCATGATCATGGAGGAAATCTGCGCGGAGACGCCGCAGAAAGGCTTGTTCTCGTCCACCAGCACGGCGCGGTGGGTTTTGCAGACGGTCTTCATGATCGCCTCTTCGTCCAGCGGACGGATCGAGCGGAGGTCGAGGACTTCGGCGTTGATGCCATGTTCGGCAGCGAGGATTTCGGCAGCCTTGAGCGCGGTGATGACGGCGCGGCCGTGGGCGATGAGGGAGACATCGGTGCCCTCGCGCTTGATGTCGGCGACACCGAGCGGGATCGTGTATTCCTCCTCGGGAACCTCCCAACTTTCGCCGTAGAGCAGGGTGTTTTCCATGACGCAGACGGGGTCGTTGTCGCGGATGGCGGTTTTCATGAGGCCCTTGGCGTCATAGGCGGTGGCGGGGCAGACGACTTTGAGGCCGGGCGTGTTCGCGATGAAATTCTCGGGCGTGTGCGAGTGGGTGGCGCCAACATTCGTGCCGCCATTGGCTGGGCCGCGGATGACGATCGGGCAGTTGATGAGGCCGCCGCTCATGTAGCGGACCTGACCGGCATTGTTGATGATCTGGTCCCAGGCGACATAGGCGAAGCTCCAGAACATGAGTTCCATGACAGGGCGGATGCCGAGCATCGAGGCGCCGATGCCCATGCCGATGAAGCCGGCCTCGCTGATCGGGGTGTCCACGACGCGTTTGTCGCCAAAGCGCTCCCAGAGGCCTTCGGTGACTTTGTAGGCTCCGTTGTAGCGGGCGACTTCCTCGCCCAAGAGGACGACATTTTCGTCGCGCATGATTTCCTCGGCGAGGGCGTCATTCAGGGCTTTGCGGTAGGTGATGAGTGGCATGGGTGTGCTCTTTGGATTGAAAAAATGTATTGGCGCCGTGGTGGAATCCGACGGGCACCTTTGTGGAATCTAGTCGCCGAAGAAGTGGCGACCGGTGTTGCCGGCTTCGGTTTGGTTATCCACTTCCCAGTAGACATCCTCGAAAATCGATTCGGGTGAGGGATTTTCGCTGGCGAGGGCAAATTCGGCGGAGGCGTTGGCCTCAAGTTTGATCTCGTCATCCATCGCATCCATCGCGGCGTCGGTCGTCACGCCTTCCTCGAGGAGGCGTTTTTTCCAAAGTCGGATCGGGTCGTGGTGGGTCTTGTAGCGCTCGATCTCATCAGCGGCGCGGTATTTTTTCGCATTCGCGTCGGCAACCGAGTGGCCGTAGTAGCGGTAGGTATCAATCTCAAGAACGGTCGGGAGCGATTGCTCGTGGGCGCGGCGCATGGCGTTCGCAGTCTTGGCGCGGACTTCGTAGAGGTCCTCGCCATTGGCGATGTCCCACACGATCCCGTATCCATCAGCACGCTCGGCGAGGCAATTTCTCATCGCCGAGGAGCGATCGAGGGTGGTGCCCATCGAGTATTTATTATTCTCAATAATGTAAACGACGGGGAGTTTCCAAAGGGCGGCGAGGTTGAGCGATTCGTGGTAAGCGCCTTGGTTCACGGCGCCGTCGCCCATGAAGCAGAGCGCGCAGCCTTTGAGGCCATGGTATTTGAGGCCGTAGGCGAGTCCGAGACCGAGCGGGGTCTGGCCGCCGACGATTCCGTGGCCACCCCAGTAATTTTTGTCGGGTGCGAAAAAGTGCATCGAGCCGCCCTTGCCGCGCGAGCAACCGGTGGCTTTGCCGAGGAGTTCGGCCATGCATTCATTCATTCCCATGCCGACGGCGAGGGCGTGGCCGTGGTCGCGGTAGGCCGTGATGACATGGTCGTTTTTCCCAAGAAGGGAAACCGTTCCGACCGCCACCGCCTCTTGGCCGATGTAGAGGTGCAGGAAGCCGCCCATAGCTCCTTGGTTGTAGTATTTCAACGAGACCTGCTCGAAGCGCCGGATACGAAGCATTTGCCGGAGGATCCCCATTTTTTCATCCGGGGTGAGGTTGGCATTGACTTCGGCTTTGGAGAAATCCACCGGATCCACGGCAACTTCGTCTTCGGTAGGGCTGGGCATGGTTCGTGAAGTATTGGGCATCGTTTTGAGAATTTCTATCGGGCTGACCTATTGAAAAACGCGGGCAATTTCTTTCAGTTGCCACGGCTTTGGCAATTCCCAAATCACCACGAGCGAAAAATAGTCGTCACCGGGTAACAAAATCGGGCGTCACTCGGGGATTTTTTCGATTGGGTGATAGAGGGGTTTGCCCCAAGATCGTGCAATGAAAAGGGTGCTTTTCGTGCAGCATGGGGATGTAGACAAGCCCGGCCTTCTCGCCGAGGTGCTCGAGGAATGTGGGATCGCGTGTGAGGTTTTTCACGCTTGGCAGGGTGGGGGATTTCCGAGATTGGACGACTACGGGGGATTGGCTCTCGGTGGGGGCGGGCAGAGTGCGTGGGAAGTTGTGGCTTTCCCGTATTTGGAGACGGAATGCGGCTTGGTGCGTGACGCCATGCAGCGAGGCATCCCGGTGCTGGGGCTGTGCCTCGGAGCGCAATTGATCGCTCGGGCGCTGGGAGCGGAAGTCCGCCGAGCCGAGTCGAAAGAGATCGGTTTTTTCCCTGTGTCACTGAACGCCACGGGCTGTTTGAACCCATTGGTCAACGCGCTACCGAGTGTTTTTCCAGCGACGCATTGGCATGGCGATGTTTTTGAAATTCCAAAGAACGGCGAATGCCTCGGCTCCTCCGCGATGACTCCGCACCAAATTCTCCGATGCGGCCCGCGATGCATCGGGTTTCAATTCCATCTCGAAATGACACCCGCGCTTTTCGAAGAATTGGTTTGGGACTCGGTGGATTTTTTTCGCGACGCCGGTCTTTCGCCTGAGGCCTTGATTCACGAAGCCCGCGAGGTTTTGCCGAGGGTGGAGGCACCGGCTCGAGAGGTTTTCCGGAGATGGGCCTCTTTGATCTCTTGATCGCCTAAAAAAATTCCCGTCCCCAATCTTGACATCGCGGCATCGAACTTTAATCTCCGCACCCCGCCTGACAACGGCACACAAATTCTATGGCATTTACTGAAGTTATTCTCACCGCGAACATTTCTTCCCTCGGCGCCGAAGCCGATATCGTGAAAGTGCGTCGCGGATACGCTCGCAACTTCCTCCTTCCTAACGGCAAGGCTCTCGAAATTAATTCCGGCTCATTGCGTCAAATCAATCACCTCAAAGCCAAGCGTGCCGAGCGCGAAGCCCGCGAGGTGACTGCCGCCGACGAACTCGCTTCGAAGATCAATAAGCTCTCGCTCGTTTTCACGCTCGACGCCGGCGAGACCGGCAAGGCGTTTGGCTCCGTCACGGCGAAGGACATCCACGACCGCATCGTGGCCGACCTCAAGCTCGAAGACCTTCCCAAGCACGCCGTGGTCCTTGAAAAAGCGATCAAGGAAAGCGGAGAGCACACCGTGGCCGTCAAACTCCACGCGGATGTGAGCGCCAAGCTCAAACTCACCGTCAAAATCAACGCCCCGGCACCTACCGAGCGACATGCCGACTCCGATGGAGACGCCGTTCGCAAGCCTCGCCGCAGGACCTCCACTTCGGAATAACTGCTGTTTTTCAAGCCACCGGTCCGCCTTGTGCGGACCGGTGGTTTTCTTGTTTTAACTCCCGAAGTCCCCTCCATTTTTCCTCAGAAACACTCACACGCCAGACATGTCCAACGCCAATGAATCCTCAGGCTCTGTGACGCCTTCCAGCAATGGCGGCCACGATGCCAAGGGCCGAAAGAAAAAACCGGACTACCAACAGCGGGGCGCTGCCTATTTGCCGGACGCGCACCGTCCCCTGCCGCAAAGCCTCGATGCCGAAAAGGGACTCCTCGGCTCGATCCTCCATTCCGCCGGTGTGCTCGATGATTGCATCGCGCAAATGGAACCGCGCCATTTCCACCTGCCTGCGCACCAGAAGATTTTCGAAATCCTCGTAGAAATGCGGAATTCCGGGCGGCCGATCGATCTCATCTCGCTCACCCAAATCCTCGAAGATCGGCGGATGCTCGACGAAGTCGGTGGCACCGGTGCCGTCACCGATCTTTTCACATTCGTCCCCACGGCGGTGAATGCGGATTACTACCGCGAGATCATTCACGAAAAATTCCTGCTCCGCCAAATCATCGGCACCTGCACGGAGTATGTCGCCCGAGCCCATGAGGAGCAGGGGGACATCAAAATCCTGCTCGATGAGGTCGAGGCCCGCGTGCTCGCGATCGGGGAGGAACGCCAGAAATCGAGCCTTCCGACGATGAAGGAAATGGTTAACGAAGCGATCGTGGGGATCGAAAAGCTTGTTACTTCGCGAGGCAGCATCACGGGGCTTTCCACCGGATTCCACGAACTCGATCGAATGACCAACGGCCTGCACGAAGGCGAAATGTTTGTCATCGCCGCCCGCCCCTCGATGGGCAAAACCGCCCTTGCGATGAACATCGCCGAGCATGTCGCGCTCGATGGCGATAAGCCCGTTGCCGTGTTCAGCTTGGAAATGAGCGCGCAGCAACTCGTGCAGCGTCTCCTCTGCTCGCGGGCCCGAGTGAACTCCAAGAATCTCCGCGACGGCTTCATCGGAAAAAATGACCTCAACAGCATCAGCTCGAACGCTGCCATTCTCGCCAAGGCGAAAATCTTCGTCGATGACACGCCCGGGCTCAGCATTCTGGAGCTTCGCGCCAAGGCCCGCCGCCTTCACAACCGCGAAAAAATCCAACTTGTCGTCATCGATTACCTCCAGCTCCTGCGATCAAATTCCCGCCGCGCCCAAGACAATCGCCAGATTGAAATTCAGGAAATTTCCTACGGCATCAAAGCACTCGCCAAGGAACTCAAAATTCCCGTGATCGTCCTTGCCCAGCTGAACCGAAATCCTGAGCAGCGCACGGGCTCCAGCGCCGGTCGGCCCCGCTTGAGCGACCTCCGCGAGTCGGGAACCATCGAGCAAGATGCCGATGTGGTCGGGTTGCTCGTTCGCGAAAAATATTATGCCGAAGATGAGGAGGCGAAAAAGGAAGCCGCCGGTAAGGCGACCCTGATCATCGCCAAACAGCGTAACGGCCCGACCGGCGATGTTTCGCTGACATTCCTCGAGGAATTTACCCGTTTCGAGGATCGCGCCGACGAGAAGCGCGAGCAGTAAGCAAGCCGCTTGGAGCAGGTTTCCAAGCCGCCCGACGGGATTTACATGAACAACTGCTCGCGGATTTTACTCAGCTCCGCTTGTTCCGACATCGTCTGAGTCAGATTGCGGATCCTGCGCCCCAGCGTGCCAGCCAAGCCCATCAGCAAGGTCGAACCCGCCGCTGGGCTGTCTTGTATGAATTTTTCGAGATCGGCACGGGGAATCACCCAATATTGCGATGGCTTCACAGTCACAACGGAGCAAATGGCATTGGAAGGATCAAAAAGATCCACCTCGCCGACCCACTCACCCGCGCCCATCATGCCGAGAAGAATGTCGGTGTCCCCATCCGAGCGCCGGGCATGGAAAAGCCCGTCGGTAATGAAAAATAATTTCCCGTGGGGTTTTCCCTGCTCGATCAAAACGGCCCCGGGTTTGACTTCATGAAAACTCCCGTAGGAACTCAAGGTGATCCGATCCTCTTTTGACAGATTGGCGATTAGTCCCACGGGTGGAAGTTGTGGAGATTTCGGCGACATGGAATCCCTCTAAAGCGGAATTGATCCCATTCTGCAAACTGATTTCCACGCGGTGATCTTCAAATAGTTGTCCGAAGCGCGGACAGTGTGGAAAGATCGATCCATGTTACCGAATTTCGTGCTCGTCGGCTTCATGGGCTGCGGCAAGACCACGGTGGGACGCCGCCTCGCGTCCATGACCGGCCATCGCTTCGTCGATGCCGACGAGTTGATCGTGAAAGATCAGAAGAAAAGCATTTCCGCCATTTTTGCGGAAAAGGGCGAGGAGGGTTTTCGTGAGATTGAGGAGCGTGTCATCGCGGATTTGGTGGGGGTGGCAGGCATCATTCTCTCCACTGGCGGTGGCGCCATTCTTCGAGAGGCCAATCGCATTTCTCTCAAAAAGATCGGCATCATCATCTGGCTCGATGCGGAGCCCGAGGTGTTATTTGAGCGAGCCATGCGAAGCGGACGCCGCCCATTGCTCCAAAATGAAAACCCGCGCCAAGTCTTCGATGCGCTCTTGGAGTCCCGCCGACCCATCTACGAATCCACGGCCGATCTGCGCTTCGACTCCACCGGCATCGATCATGACGAGGTGTCCCGGAAGGTTCTCGACCTGGCCATGCGCCAATATCGAGAGCCCTGATTTTTTTAAAACTCCGCCTGTCCATGGAGGACTTGGGCTGGGGTTTTGCCCAGGTTGCGGAGGGTTTGGATTTCGAGTCCGCCCGTGCGTTTGGCCAGGCGGTTTCCTTGGGCATCGCATACGAGCGCGCAGTGGAACCACTCGGGCGGCTTCGCGCCGAGGGCTTGATGCAGGAGGATTTGGCGCGCGGTGGAGGTGAGGAGATCGGCGCCCCGGACGACTTCGGTGATTCCGGTAAGGATGTCGTCCACCACAACCGCGAGTTCGTAGGCCGGGATGTCGTCGCGGTTCCAAATCAGAAAGTCGCCAAAGTCCCTGCCCGCGAGTTTTTCGACGGCACCGAAATTTCCATCCTGAAATGAAATGAACTCCCCGTCAGGCACACGAAACCGCCAATTCATGCCGGTCGGGGAGGCGAAGGATTTTGCTTCCTCCGGATCGCGACGCCAATGGCTCGGGAAAATCGGTTCCTCGGAATGTGGGGCGAGGGTGGAGATTTCCTTTCGCGAACGATGACAGGGGTAAAGGAACCCCATATCGCGGAGGCGCTCCCAGGCTTTCAGATAATGGCAACGCCGTTGACTTTGAAAAACCGGCTCCCCGTCCCAATCCAGGCCCAGCCATTTCAAGTCCTCCATGGCGGCGGTGGTGAATTCGGGTTGGCATCGTTGGGGGTCGAGGTCCTCGATTCGAAGAAGGATTTCGCCTCCGGCGTCGCGAGCGCGGCGGTGAGCCGTCGAGAAGGTGGCGGCATGGCCGATGTGGAGAAGTCCTGTCGGGGTGGGAGCGATTCGGCCTCGGTAGTTCATCGCGTGGGGAGGGGTGGGAAAGAATTTATTAAAATCTCCTTGGAAAGCTTCTGCAAAATAGCAACCTGCGAAAAAGGATGTTGTCCGATATCACTACGAAAATCATCCGCTCCCGGAAAGAGGCTTTCGATTTGGAGGAGGACTTCTCCGAGCTCTACGCGGCTTTGCCGTCCCCGAATGTCTATTTTTCGCCCGAGTGGGTTTACACATGGCTCTCGACACTGGGCCGGAGGCACGAGGTGTTTTTTGTGATCGCGATCAAGGACGGTCATCTTGCCGGTGTGTGGCCATTTTTTGAATACCCGCTTCCGGCTTTTGGCAAGGCCTTGCTTCCAGCGGCTTCGCAGGCGGCCGATCTGTTCGACCCCGTGGCGATCACCGAGGCTCGGGAACCGTTGGTGCGTGCGCTGATGGAGGGGCTGGGGGAGTTCAACTTCGCTTGGCTGCCATTGCTCACAAGGAATTTTGCCGAGGAAGTCCTGGAGCCTGTCATGAAGGTTCAGCGCCACCCGCATCTCCTGCGGCAGCGCACGCCAAGATTTCTGGTCGATTTGGATCGTTTCACGGATTTCACATCCTACACGGCCACGGTTTTCGGTCCCAAGACGCGCCAAAACCTCCGGCGCAAAGCTCGTAAACTTTCCGAGATCGGTGAAGTGGAAATGCGAACCCTCGACACGGCCCAAGAGATCGCGCCTTGGATTCCCAAGATGGTTGAGCTGGAGAAGGGGAGTTGGAAGTGGCAGGAGCGGGCCGGGATTTTCCAACTCGCGGAGATGCGGGGCTTCTATCAAATCCTGCTCGAAAACCTCGCGAAAAGCCGCCGGGTGCGGGTTTCCATCCTCACGGTGGATGGTCGATTGGTGGCTCACGAGATCGGTTTTCTGGGAATGGATTCGTATTGCATGCACAGCACGGTTTTCGACCCCGAGTTTTCGGCGAACAGCCCCGGGCGGTTGCTCATGCTTTTCTCGATCCAGAAGTGCATTGAAGAGAACCGGCGGATTTACGATTTCCTTCAAAACGACGCCGAATTCAAACGCCAGATGTCCACCAGCGAATCGCGCCTCTGGGATTGGATCATTCTCCCGAATTCCCTCCGTGGCCGCCTCTGGAAGCAACTCATCCGAGCGGTGCAATTGTGGAGGGATTGGCGCTACAACCCCACGCGCCGCGAAGGTTCTCTGGAGAGGGAGACGATGGCGGCCGCCGCTGCGGAGAATGCCAAAGAGTGAGCGGAAAACCTGAGGCCGTTCAGCGGCCGTAGCGTTCGGACCAAAGGCGGCGGAATTCGCGCATGTGGTCCACCACGCGATTGCGGATCGAAAAAACCAAACGCCGCCCGTGGTTGGCGCGACGGCGGTCGAGCGTTCCGGAGTCGGCGAGGTTTTGGGCGGCTTCAAGGGCATCGTTCGCTGCTTTCAAGGCACGCTTGAGGTAGGCGATGGTCATTCCGATTTCTGTCTCGTCTTGTCCGCACAGAGCGGCGGCAAGTTTGGCTCCGCAGATGGCGGATCGGGTGGCAAAGCGGACGGCTTCCGGGTGCTCCCTCAAGTCCTCACGCGCATCGAAAAGTCGATTGATCCATTTGTGCAGACGAAGGGTGTCGGCGTAGACGGGAGATTGGGTGAATTCCTCGAACTCGTCGTCTCCGTCGTCCTCTTCGTTCTCGAGGACGAATTCGGGTGCTTCCTGGTCATCTTCCACATCGTCTACCGAGGCCTCGTAAATGCTCCACCCCATTTCCTCGGCGATGATCTCGTCGCGGTTCGGGTGGTCCATGTAGGTCTCGAGGAGGCGAAAGTATTTTTCGGTGTTTCGGTCCTGTTCCTGAAGGAAGCGCTCCCACACATACTCGTCCCAAACTTCCTCGGGCTGAAAATCGTCGTCTTTGTCCGACATGCAAGAACCGCTAATTCAAGACCGATCCCTGCGCAAAGGATTTTTCCACTTGAAGGCGGAGTTGTCCGCAAGCGGCAGCGATGTCGTGACCCTTCTCGCGGCGCAGTGTGGCCTCGGCGCCGGCGTTTCGGAGGATGCCGAGAAACTGATCCTGGCGCGGTTCGTCGGGTCGATCCCACTCGAGGCCCTCGACGGTGTTGTAGGGAATGAGGTTGACCTTGGCATTCACACGCCGCGCCTGTTGGGCGAGAAGACGGGCTTGATCGGGCGAGTCGTTGATGTCGCGGATCAGGATGTATTCAAAAGTGAGCCGCTGTTTTTTGATGCCGACATATTCCTCGCAGGCGGAGAGGAGTTCCTCGATCGGGTATTTTTTATTCACCGGCATGATGCGGCCTCGGACCTCATCCGTGGCGCCATGGAAGGAAATCGCAAGACGCACTTGGAGGGGTTGGGCGGCGAGGTCGCGGATGCGTGGGGCGAGGCCGGAGGTTGAAACCGTCATGTGCCGTGCTCCAATACCAACTCCCCACGGGGCGTTGAGGACGGAGATCGCGCGAAGGAGGTTGTCGTAGTTGGCCATCGGCTCTCCCATGCCCATGAAGACGATGTTGTTGATCTTCTCGCCGCTCTCGGCCTCGACTTGCAGGAACTGGTCCACAATCTCGGCGGCGGTGAGGTTTCGTTTCCAACCATCAAGTCCGCTGGCGCAAAATTTGCATCCGTAGGCGCAACCGACCTGACTGGAGATGCAAATCGTGCGGCGGTCCGAGGCTTCGCCGTAAAGAGCCGGTGAGGCGGGGATCAGGACGCTTTCGATGAGTTGGCCGTCGGCGAGTCGAAACAGAAATTTGCGAGTGGTGTCCTTCGAGCCGGTTTCGCGGATTTTTTCGAGGCGCCGGGTTGGAAAATCGTCGGCGAGGTTTTGGCGAATGCTGGCGGGAAGGTTCGACATGTCACTCCAGTCGCGCACGCGGCGACGGAAAAGCCAGTCGAGCACTTGGCCGGCGCGATAGGTGGGCTGGCCCAACTCCTGCATGCGGGCCTCCCATTCGGATTTGGTGAGCGATAGGGCGTCCATAAAAACTACTCCCGGCGGGACCATCGGTCGCGATCGGCGTAAAGGATGCATTCGCCATCGATCGGCAGCGGAGTGAAAAAGGGAAGGGCGAATTGGAGAGGATCTGGCGGGGGACGCTGGATGAGCAGCACCCAATCATCATAGGGGCCTTTGTAGATCTCGGAGAAGAGTCGTCGATTCCCAGTGACCGGGGTGAGGTAAATGCCGGAAATGGATTCGCCGAGGAGGCGGAAGTCACTGATGTGGGTAAAATCCTTCATCGTCTTTGGGAGGAGGATTGAGTGGCGATTCGCATACCAAGCCACGGCCCAAGGCATGTCGGAGGCGATGATTTCGTTTTGTTCAAACCACTCGCCCAAGATCGCTATGAATGGAGGCACATACGGTGGCCACTGGATCGCGGCTGCAGGCTTGGAAACGAGGCGCGAGACGAGCGGGAGAGCCGAGATCAGAATCAAAAAAATCAGGAACGCGGAGCGAAGGGATGGGGTGGAAATTCCAAGGCGGCTCCAAAGTTCGAGGACGAATGCGAGTCCGAAGAATATAAAAACGGGCAGGAAGAGGACATGGAGTTGGTTTGAGTGGATCGGGCCATCGACTCCGCAGAGGGCCATGCCGAGCCACGCGCCAAACCACATGAGCAGAACGGCGCGGCGGAAAAGCTCGGTGGATGGGGGTTGGAATTTGTGAAGGAGGGATGCAAAAAACATGAGCGCCAGCAGATTCATCCCGAGGAATGCGAGGATTTGGCCCGTGTGGATTCCGAGGGCGTTGGTAAGGCGGTTGAGGGTGCGTGTGGCGTTGAAAGTCGGCGCATCCGTCAGCGAGCGGAGATAGCCGGATTCTGATTCCAGGGCAGGTGCCAGCAATTCGTAGCCGGCGATGCCGAGAGGGTTGCCACAGACCTCCTGATTACGCCACAGCCAAGGGGCGACGACGATCAGAGCGCCGGCTAACGCGGCAAGGACGGCGATCCCGCGTGGCCGAAAAACCATGCCCGCAAAAACCAGCCAGCTTAGAAAAATCCAAGTCGCCGCGCCGTGGGTAAGAATCAGAAGGCCAAATAGGAGCCCCGTCGTCAAAGCACACGCCGCAACCGCTCGGCGATCGGAATGTTTTTCCAAAGCCCGGAGGGTCGTCCAGCACACGCCGGAAAAAATCAGCAACATCAACATTTGCGGCAGGCCCGAGAGAGAAAACTCCCAAAAGAGATCGGTGAGCAGAATCATCGTGCTGCCGAGCGCGGCGAGTTTGGGATCGAAAAGCCGCCGCGCGATGAGGAACCAGACTCCCACGGAAACGAGAAAGAAGAGGATTGCGGTGCCGGCGATCATCCGGTCGGCGATGTAAACGACATCGAGCGGGCCGAGTTTCCAGGAGGATTGAACGATTTTCAGCGGCAAGGCGTTGGCCAGGGGATTGAGGGGGGACTGGAAGAAATCCGGGAAGTTGTCGGTTGGGATCGGTTTCCCTGCCTGTTCGAGTTGGCGGATGGCGAATGGGCGGAGGTAATTGGTGGAAAACCCTAGGCCGGCGGCGAGGGCGCGGGCGATCTGGGCCTGATCCATGGCGGTCGGAGAGGAGAGGCCGCGGAATTGGACGAAGAGATAGAGGCAGGCCAAGGTCGCTACGAAGGCGGCGACAGCGCCCCAGCGGACCAGCGGCAGGGTGGGGATTTTCGAGAGATTTGCCCCCCAGGAGCGCAGCCGTTCGGATCGTCTTGGTTTTTCTGGCTCGGGAGTTGGCGCTGGCTCGGGAGAGGCTTCGGGAGTGGTTTCGGAAATTGGCTCCGGTGGAGTCTCGATAGCCGCGGCGGCGGGCTTTCGGCCTCGTTTTTTGACTGTCGGCGTCGGGAGGGGGTTCTCTGGTTCGGTTGTTTTTTGGGCGCGAGGTTTCTTGGGTGTTTCGTCAGGTGACTTGGCCTTGGGGGGGCGTCCTCTTTTTTTGGGTGGGGCCGGAGTTTCGGCGATTTCCTCGTTGTTTGGAGATTCCGACATTCGATTTACCTAGGGGACTTTTTAAAGATGTTCAATTCCTTGAGGCGCCGGTGGAGGGTTCGGCGGCTGATGCCGAGTTTTATGGCGGCCTCGCTACGGTTGCCACGGCACTCCTCGAGGGCGCGAAGGATGAGCGAGGTTTCGGTATCGTGAAGATTCCATTCCCGGCCGGGGGCGGTTTTTTCCAGAGCGGGGAGGGGGCGCGGGGCTCGAAGGGTAGCCGGGAGGTCCTTCGGCGTGATTTTAGGGCCGGTGGCCATGACGACGCCATGCTCGATCGTGGTGCGGAGTTCGCGGACATTGCCGGGCCAGTCGTAGTCGAGGATGTGCTGCATGGATTCCGGCGAGAGTTCGCGGTGGGGTTTGCCATTTTCCAGGGCACAATCCTTGAGGAACGATTCGGCCAAAAGGGGAATGTCGATTTTTCGGTCCCGAAGCGGCGGCATGGTGACGGGCACGACATGGAGACGGAAAAAGAGGTCGTCACGGAATTTGCCCTCCGCGACGAGTTTGGAGAGGTCCTTATTCGTCGCGGCAATCAAGCGCACATCGGCGGTGAGCGTTTCGCTGCCGCCCACCCGCTCGAAGGTTCTCTCGCCGAGGACGCGGAGGATTTTGACCTGGGTGGTGAGATCGATCTCGCCGATTTCATCGAGAAAGAGCGTGCCACCCTTGGCTTGCTCAAAGCGGCCGATGCGTCGCTCGAACGCGCCGGTGAACGCACCTTTTTCGTGGCCGAAGAGTTCGCTGGCGAGCAGCTCCGGGGTGAGCGATGCGCAGTGGACGGCGAGGAATTTCCGCTTCGCCCGGGGGCTGAGGTGGTGGATGGCATGGGCGGCGAGTTCCTTGCCGGTGCCGCTCTCGCCCTGGATCAGAACGGTCGCCCGGGATGGGGCGACTTGTTTGATTGTTTCAAAAACCTCCACCATCGCAGTCGAGCGGCCGATCATTCCCTCGAGGGTGATTTGGCGCTCGACCTTGGTGCGGAGTTCCTTGTTTTCCCGGGAGGTGTTGCGCTCGCGGATGGCCCGCTTGATGAGAATTTCCAGCCGATCGATATTCACCGGCTTGGTGACAAAATCATACACCCCGCGCTTCATCGCCTCCACAGCGGTATCCACCGAGCCGTAGGCGGTCATCATGATGCAAATCGGTGCATTCGGGCGGCGTGAGATTTCTTCCACCAGTTCCATCCCATTTCTGGCACCGAGTTGGAGGTCGGTGAGGACCAAATCCGCGCGGATGCTCTCGAGGGTCTTCAGGGCGCCATCGACATCCGGTGCGACATAGACCTCGAACTCACCCTCCAGCGCATTGCGCAGCCCGTCGCGGGTGTTTTTTTCATCATCAACAATCAGCAGCGTGGGTGACATTTTGTCTCTTCATCCGGCACACGAGGGCCGGGAAATGGAAAAGCGGTTAGTAATCGAGCGAAACGGGTTCCGGCGGAATGTAGGTGCCGGGAAGCTGTTCGCAAATGCGCAATTTCGAGTTCCACTGCCCGCCAGACTCCACGCATTTGTTGATTTTCAGAAAATCTGGATCAAAGCCATGGATCGCAAACAGGGATAAATAGAAGCCACCGATGAGCAAAACGACGGTTCCCAGGAGCATAAGCATAGGCTTGAGCGGAAACAGTTCGCTCAAGTTTTCCAAGGTATTAGAACGAGGAAAACCGTCCTTGTTAGGATCGGGGGGCTTCATCACCGAATTACTTAACACCTTTCCCGAGGTCGGGCAATGGTTTCGATACGAGCGCATGAATAATTTTTTTCCAACGGGTCATACCACTTGCCAGACGGGTTCATTCGCTGAACGATCCATCCATGAATCAGGTGAAGGACACGCTGCGCGCCACGGTGAGGATCGGCTATGACGGGCGAGTGCACAAACAGTTCCGCGGCCCGAAAGCCGAGGAGCGGTTTGCGAACGAGGTGAGGGTCCTGCAGTATCTCGAACGGCGGAAGTGCCCGTTTGTTCCCCGGTTGCTTGAGCACGACCCGCAAACTTTGCAGATGGTGACATCCAATTGTGGGATGCGGGTTGATCACCTCGACGAAAAGCGCCTGAAGGAGTTGTTCGCCGAGTTGGAAAAATTCGGAGTGCGGCATGACGATGCGGAGATGCGGAATGTGACCTATCGGCGGTCCGACGGCCGTTTTTGCCTCATCGATTTTGAATTCGCCACGATCCTGGATCCCAAAGTCGCCTGATGAAAAAAAAGAAAATGCCACTCGCCTCCGCCCTGTCTTGGAGCGGACACACGGATTGTGGGAAGGTCCGCAAAAACAACGAGGATTCCTTTCTTGGTCTCTTAATCGACGCCAGCGGGGCTCGATACCTTGGTAAAATCGGGGAGGCGGATTCGGCCGGGGCGGATTTCGTTTTTGCTGTGAGCGACGGGATGGGTGGCGCGATGGCGGGGGAGTTCGCGAGTAAGATCGCGGTGGAAAAAATCACCAAATTCCTGCCGGATCATTTTGAACGCACATCCGAGGAGTGCTCGTCCACTTTCGAGGCCGTCCTGCGCAACATTTTTGGCGAAATCCACCGGGCTCTCGAGTATTTGGGATCCAGCTACGAGGAGTGCCGCGACATGGGCGCCACGCTCAGCCTGTGTTGGTTCACGCCGCATTGGATGTATTTCGCCCATGTTGGCGACAGCCGGATTTACCGGCTTCCGAAAAATGGACCCATGACGCAGATCACGGAGGATGACACCTATGTCGCCTGGCTTCAAAGAAGCGGAAAAATCAACGAGCGGGAGGCAAAAACCCACCCGCGTCGCAATGTGCTGCAGAAATCGCTGGGGGGAGGGCACCAATTTGCGGAGCCGCAGGTCGGCGCTGTGGCCTTGCAGCCGGGCGACCGGTTTCTGCTTTGCACCGATGGCGTCACTGACGGGCTCTACGATGAGCGGCTCGAGGAGTTTCTCCGCGTGTCGCAGGACGACCCTGGAAAAAACATCGTTCGCCTCGCGATAGAGGCTTCGGGACGGGACAACGCCACGGCGATGGTGATCGATGTCCTCGATCCGTCAGCCAAATAGGGTGGGGTAGATCAGGCTTTCTTGAGAGCCTCGGTTTCGAGCACTTCGCGGCGAACGCTCTTTCCACGAATCCGTGAGGCCCAAAGAACCACCGGGGCGGCGACGAAGATCGAGGAGTAGGTGCCGATCGCGATGCCCATGAGAATCGCAAAGGAGAAGTCGCGCAGCACCGCGCCACCGAAGAAATAAAGCGCCCCCACGGAGAGAAGCGTGGTTCCTCCAGTGAGGATCGTGCGGCTCAGCGTTTCATTGATGCTCGTGTTCATGAGCGACTGAATGCTTCCCCGCTCGCCGTGCATGAGACCTTCGCGGATGCGGTCGAAGACCACGATCGTGTCGTTGATGGAATAGCCGGCAATGGTGAGAATCGCACCGACCATGACGAGGGAAAGTTCGCCGCCGATCAGGGAGAAAATGCCCAGCGTGATGACGACATCGTGAATGAGAGCCACGACCGCGCCGATAGCGAAGGAAAATTCAAAGCGAAGCGTGACATAGAAAAGAATGCCGAGCATGCCGAGGCCGAGGGCGAGCATCGCGCTTTTGGCGAATTCCATTCCGATCTGTGGCCCGACCGTGTCTTGGCCAATGACCGAGATTCCCTTGTCGGGATAGGCGGTTTGGAGTTCCTGCACGAGAGCGGGCGAGGAGCCTTGCGGAGAACGCAGGGTGAGGTGTTCGCGGGTTCCCTCGCGCTCGTATTGAATAACCACTCCGGAGTCTTTGATCGCGCTCCGGGCTTCGGCGATGGAGATCGGCTGAGCGGACTCGAGAATCATGAGATCGCCGCCACGAAAGTCGATGCCGAGGTTTTTCTCTCCGCGGATGGCGAAGACGGCCACGGACCCGACAATCAAAAGAATCGAGAGGCCGGCGGCGAGGTGGCGCTTGCCGAGGAAGTCGATTTTTCTCGAAGGCACGAGATTCAGCATGGAGACCTTGGTGAGGCTGAATTTATCAACAAGCCAGCGGAAGGCGGTGCGGGTGAAAAGCAGCGCCGAGAACATCGAGGCAATGATGCCGACGATCAGTGTGACGGCGAAACCCTTCACGGATCCGGTAGCCTGCCAGAAGAGAATGAGCGCTGTGATGAGCGTGGTGATATTCGCATCAAAAATGGCGCTGAAGGCCTTGTCGTAGGCTCCCGTGAGGGCCGCGGTGAGAGATTTTCCGGCCTGAAGTTCCTCACGGAGGCGTTCGTAGATCAGCACATTCGCGTCCACCGCCATGCCAATCGTCAGAATGATACCGGCGATACCGGGGAGGGTCAGTGTGAAGTTGAACATCGCCATCGCCCCGAAAAGCAAAACCATGTTCAGCAAAAGCCCGACCACAGCCACAAGGCCGACGAAGCGGTAGTAAAGCATGGTGAAAATCATCACCAGCACGAGACCGGAGACACCGGCCAGCACGCCGCTCTTGATCGAGTCGGCACCGAGCGTGGGCGACACGCTGCGGGTTTCTTCGATTTGAACGGGCACCCGAAGCGGGTTTTCGAGGGCGCTTGAGAGATCGCGGGCCTCCTTGTCATCGAAATTCCCTGTGATTTGTGCGCGGCCACCGTAGTGGTCGCTTTGGAGCACGGGAGCCGAAATGACCTCGCCGTCGAGAATGATGGCCATCTGGCGGCCTTTGTTTTGGCGGGCCACCTCGTCGAAAATCGCAGCGCCCTCGGCATCGAGTTCGAGCGAGACTCCGTAGCCCTGTTGGTCGAAATAAGCGAAGGCGCGTGTCACCGACTCGCCGGTGAGGGCTGGGCGGCGTTTCACGAGAATGTCCACGGTCTCGGTTTTATTTTTTCCGGCCGTCATCGGCATGATGACCAGCGAGGGATCCATGATTTCCTCGCCGTTTTTGATTCGGTCGAGGCGGGCGGAGCCTCCGTCATCCACGATGGAAAACTCGAGTTTTGCCACGCGTTGGAGTTGGTTCTTGGCATCCTCGGTCTGCTTTGTGTCGAGGCCGGCGATCTGCACCAAGATGCGGTCACGCCCTTGCGGGGTGATGACCGGCTCGCTGACTCCGTATTGATCCACGCGCTTGCGGATGACTTCCACGGCCTGCTCCAGCAGGTCTGGGGTGATGCCATTTTCTGTCTGAGGCACCAATCGGATCAGGAACGAAGTGCCGCCCTGCAAATCCAATCCCAAGCGAATTTTTTTGTCTGGAGGAACGATCTGCTCGATGCAAAACGCGGCGAGCAACACCGTCAGCACCAAGCCGAGCCAGCGTTTCCGCGCCGGGAGGTCGCTGGCAAAATACCAGCCGAAGAGAACGAGCAAAAGCAGGCCGAAAGCAAAAGTCAGCGCGGGTGACATGGTGGGATTGTTTTGATCTTAAAAAATGCCGGGCCCGAAATCAGGCGGCGTTTTCGCTGGAGGATGCCTCGATCGTGACGATGGCCGCACGATCGAACTCGACCTTCACATTGTCGGCGATTTTCACGATGACGGTCTTGTCCTTCACATTTGAAATCACACCGTGGATGCCGGCATTGGTCACCACCGAGTCGCCGGTTTTAAGGGCCGAGACGAGCTTGGCGTGGTCCTTGGCTTTCTTCTGTTGAGGACGAATGAGGAGGAAGTAGAAAATGATGAAGATGAAAACCAAAGGCATCATCGACATGAAGACATTCGGTTGCTGAGGAGCGCCGGCGGGAGCGGCTGCTTGGGCTAAAAGAAGGAGATTGGCTATGTTCATAAATGAGCCGTGGAGACTATCGGCGGCGAATATCTTGGCAAGACCGATCGCCGCGCTTTCGGCTTGCCCCTCCGTTCGTTCGTGTCGATTGATGGCGTCATGAAATTTTGGATGGTCGCGGTTTTTCTCTTGGGGTTTTCAGTCGTTCGGGCAGAGGTCGGGCGGGAATACATTTTGCTCAGCGGCGGGCCGTCACTTGAAGAGTGGGAAAAATACAAAGCCGAGCCACACGACCGCTGGTGGGGGAATTTCATCCGAGCTGCCCGCGTTCGCATTCAGGAGATTCAAAAGAAAACCCCCGGCGCCCGGATCACCTGGCTCGTCCACCGCCCCAGCTACCAGCGCCGGGGCCTGCGCCAAGATAAGAGCGACATCCTCGGAAACATCACTTCAGTCCGCGACAAATACGGGGTCAACCTCGTGTGGTTCGACCAAGGCCAGGAGGTCATCGACTACCTCAACCAGGGAAAACCCCGCGACCGCGTGAAGATTTCCAATTTCGAATTCTACGGCCACTCGAACCGTGCTTGTTTCATGTTCGACTACAGCAATGAGATCGACAGTGGGTCCAAAAGCTGGCTCCACGAAAACGAACTTTCCCGCATTCATCGAGGCCTTTTTACCCGCGACGCCTTCATCAAAAGCTGGGGCTGCCACTCGGGCGAGAGCATGACCAAAAAATGGCGCCGCGCCACCGGCAAGAAGATGATCGGAGCGATCGGCAAGACGGATTACGCCTACGGACACCTCCGCAACTGGGTCCCCGGCCTCTCCCAAGGCAGCCGCTGGGGCGGGTAGGGGAGGCTCGCCGAGCGGACCGCCTCTCGCGGCGAAGCCGTTTTGGCATTAAACCCGAATCCAGCAGAATTAACCACAGAGGACACAGAGATCACGGAGGGGGAATGAATTACCCAGAATCGCCTAGGATCGTTTTGTTCGATCCATTGCTTTCAGAACCAACTCCTGAGAATTTTTTTCATCCTGTCCTTCAGTTTAAAAATCCGTATTCGGGTTCAAGAAACAGGCCATCGGTCCTGTTTCATATTGCCGGATATTCTGAATATATCTCGCCATATTGAAATGGTCGGGAAAGTTCCATTTGCATCAAGTCTTCCAGTGTTCTCCGCACGAGGTCTGGCTTGCACTGGATGGCAAGGCGCGGGGTCCCAAATCAGACTCCCTGGCGCTCCGGATCGTCCCATTCAGCGGAGACGTCCTGTGCGAGGGAATGGAGGAGCATTTGATCGAGGGGTTGACGATGAAAATGAACAACCTGCCAAAGGCAGCGTGAAGATTACTTTCCGCTGCCCGGCGGCGTTGAAATGACGAATCCGGACCTGACAAGCAGGTCCCTCCTGAGGGTTACTTCACCCGCTTTTCGAATTCGTCGGGGAATTTGGCGAGGAAGCTTTGGGTGGGCCAAGAGCACGCTTCACCGAAAGCACAGACGGTGCGGCCGGCGATGTTGTCGGCGATGTTTTTCAGATTCTTCGCGTCGTCGTGGCGGGCTCCCTCGTCGATGATGCGGGTGGTGACTTTCGACATCCACAGGCTGCCTTCGCGGCAGGGGGTGCATTGGCCGCAGCTCTCGTGGGCGTAGAATTGATTGAGGTTGTTGAGCGCCCAAACCATGTCGCGCGAGTCGTCCATGATCATCACGCCACCGCTACCGACCATCGTGCCGGCGGCTTGGAGCGTGGAGGCGTCCATCACCAAATCCAGAAGCGGGACATCTTTTTCCACCATCTGGCCATCGGCGCCCTTGACCTTCATTTTGAAAGTCTCACCCGCGCGGAGGACCTTGGCGGAACTGCCGCCGGGGATGACCGCTTTGAGGGTGCGTCCGGGTTTGAGACCGCCGCAGACATCGTTGATGAGTTCGCCGAGGGTGACGCCGCCGCAGGGGATTTCGTAGAAACCGGGACGCTGGACATCGCCGCTCACGCACATGGTGCGGGTGCCGCCGTCGCCTGGTGTTCCCATTTTGGCGTATTCCTCAGGGCCCATCGCGAGGATGTGCTTCACATGGCAGATCGTCTCCACATTGTTGACGATCGTGGGCTTCATGTAGAGGCCGAGGACGGCTGGAAAGTAGGGCGGCTTGATGCGGGGGTAGGGGCGTTTGCCCTCGAGGGATTCGAGGAGGCTGGTCTCTTCGCCGCAGATGTAAGCGCCGGCGCCTTGGTGGACATAGATGTCGAGGTCGAAGCCAGTGCCGAGGATGTTTTTACCAAGGAAACCCTTGGCTTTTGCTTCCTTGATGGCTTCCCAAACGATCTTCGCGGCCTTGGGAAATTCGCAGCGGATGTAGATGTAGGAAAGGTGGACATTCGTGGCGAAGGCGGCGATGGCGAGGCCTTCGATCAACTGGTGCGGATCCTGGTGCAGGATGTAGCGGTCCTTAAATGTGCCAGGCTCGGATTCGTCGGCATTGACGACGATGTAGTGGGGCTTGCCGTCGTCGTATTTGATGAAGCTCCACTTGGCGCCGGCGGGAAATCCCGCGCCGCCGCGTCCGCGGAGGTTGGCGGCTTTCACCATGTCGATGATCTCGTTCGGCTTCATGCCGAGTGCCTTTTTCAGGGACTCGTAACCGCCGTGGGCGAGGTAGGTCTCGATGTCCGGAGAGTAACCGGGCTTGGAAATGTTGCCGAAGATGATGCGGCGTTCCTTCGGGTGAGGAGTGGGCAGGAGCGAGACCATATTATTTGTAGGATTCCACGAGGGAGGGGATCTCGGAGGTTTTGATGTTTTCCACGAGGTCGTCGTTGATCAGGGCGACGGGAGCGGAGCCACAGCTGGCGAGGCACTCGACGAATTCGACGCTGAACTTGCCGTCGGCGGTGGTGGGTGGCGCATGACCGAATCCGTGGTGTTCGCAGTCGGGGTTGAGACCGACGGCTTGGCAGAATTTATCCTTCACCTCGTAGCTTCCGGCAAGGGCGCAGGCGAGGGTGCGGCAGACGCGGATGATGGTTTTTCCAGCCTGCTCGCGGCGGAACCAGGGATAGAAAGTGACAAGCTCGATGATATTCACCGGCGTGAGGTCGAGCCGGGCGGCGATCCACTCCATGGCGGAGTCGTCAATGAATCCAAAGTGGTTTTGCCACAAATGGAGGAGCGGCAGCGACGCACTGCGTTTGGAAACAGGATAGTGGGAAACGAGTTCATCGGCCTCGGCGACGAACTCGGCTGAAAGGGAGTCCGCTTGGCGCGTCAAGGATTCGGTCATGGCGCGCATTTATCGGCGGTCGGGCGCGTGGCCTCAATGAAAAAACACATCCTCGATGTTTGCGGGTTTGAAAAAAATCGGCTTGTCGGCTTGAGGGGACGGTCTCATTTTTGCCGGCATGATTCCCTTTTTGATCGCTGGTGGATCCGTTCTCACCACTCTTGTCGCTCCGGAGCCAGTCGATTTAAACAACCACACACTTCTTGGTGTGAAAGTGAAGGCCAAGGAAGTGGTGGCCCGCAACATGTGGGGCACGCCCATGATGCCCGATGGCAAGGGAAGCTACAGCCTCATCGAGCCGCCCGATCCGGTCTTGATCGAGCGCAGCCTGATCCAACCTCCGAAGACGGATGCTCCAATCTATCATCCGGACAAACCCTATCCGCTGGCCTCGCAGGCCAACGCTGTCGAAGAAAATCCCGTGCCGGTCGTGGAGCCATCGGTCCCCGTTATTGAATCCGCCGCGATTGAAGAGGTGGAGCCTTCCGAGGAGCCGGCGGCTTTCGAGGAGCCAGCGGCGGAAACCTCAGCCGAGCCTGCACCAGAGCCTTAGTGTTTTCCTCGCCTCGGATGACGCCATCCGGCAGGAAAACTAAAACTCCGTGAGTTCGAAAACCTGTCCAGCGGGATCGTTCAATATCCATTGGTTCAATCTGATGAACGCCGTGTCGTTCCAGATCATCCTGGGAGCGCCGCTGATTCTTTACGCGAAAAGCATCGGGGCGAGTTCCACCATCATCGGAGTCCTTGCCGCGTTCACGCCCATCATGACGATGCTCCAATGGCCTGCGGCGAAATACCTCCATGTTTACGGCTACAAAAGATTCGTCCTCACCGGTTGGAGTCTTCGCTTGGTCTTTGTGTTTGTGGTTTCGTTGGTGCCTTTGTTGGGGTTTCTCGATTCCGCGAGCAAGCTCGTGCTGCTGGTCCTCTCGCTCTTTGTTTTTAATACCCTTCGTGGGATCGCTTCGGCGGCGTGGATGCCATGGATCACGGGGCTGATTCCTGATGAGGCCCGGGCGGCGTTTCTCTCCCGGGACCAAGTCGCGATGTTTGTCGGCTCGCTGATTTCGCTTTTTCTCTCCTCGCTCCTGCTCAGCGGCGAGGTGTCTCCCGGGGAGTATTCGTTGGTTTTTTTCGTGAGTGCGCTGGCGGGTCTCGCCTCTTTGGTTTTCATCAAAAAAATCCCGGAGGTGTCCGCCGGGGAGGATTTGGTCATGACCTCGCACGCGGTGCCGTGGCGCGAGATTTTTTTCTATCCGCCGTTCTTTGCGCTGATGATTTTCAATCTGCTGTTCGTTCTCGTGGTCGGAAGTCTTGGGGTTTTCACGGTCGAATACCTCCACGAATTTCCCGACTTTGATGTCTCACAGGTTCTCACTCTCACGGGGATTTCCTTTCTCGGTTCGCTGACGGCTCTGAGTTTTGTGAGTTATCTCGTGGATCGCCATGGAGCGAAGCCGGTGCTGGGCCTCTCGCTGTGCGTGATCAGTCTGGTCATTGCCGGTTGGTTTCTTGTCGCGGCCGGGGTGCTGCCTTGCTCGAAGCGGCTGATCGGCGGGCTGAATTTCGCCTCCGGCATGGCTGGGGCCGCCTTCAATGTCGCGAATGGCCGGCTCGCCATGGCGACGATGCCCGTGATGGGGCGGAATCATTTCTTCGCTCTGTTTTCCGTGATCACGAGCTTGGGGCTGGGTGCGGCGCCGGTCGCGTGGGGGATCTCGCTCGATATGATCGGAACCTTTGAGGTGATTACCGGCGACTTCAACTGGAAGCGGCACAGCATCTACTTCGCGGTGCTTTTCGGGCTGAATATTTTCACCATCCTGCAAACGCGCCGCCTGCACGAAAAGCCCATCGAAAACCTCGGCAACGCGTAATCGCCTTACCCCAGGCCCTTCGCCACTTGAGCGCCGGCGTAGGCGAATCCCACGCACCACGGCACCGCTCCGAGCGAGAGGGTCAGCGCGGCTTTCCAGGATTTCTCGCCAAGCGCGATGGCCAGCACACAACCCGCCTGGGGGCCGATCGTCACCGGAGCCAGCAGGCCGAGGCCGGGCAGACCGAAGCGAGACCAGACTTTCCAGATGAAGAGATCGGGATTTCGCTCGAGGGGGATTTTGAGTTTCCGAGCCACCCAATTTCGAAGTGGTTCCCCGGCAAAAATCATGACCCACGCGCCGGCGGAGTAGCCGCACCAGGCGATGAATGCCGAGGTCCAGGCGGACAATCCGGCGGCCATCCCGGCGGGCACAGCCCCGACGAGGTAAAAAAATCCGAAGCCCAGAACGGTGCCGATCGCGAGGGGGTTCATTCCGCAGAATTTTCCGCCGGCCAGGCGGCGAGGAATTCCAGGACTTGGGCAGGAGATTCGAAGAGATAATCCGGCGCGGCCTCCTCCAGGGCGGATCGGCTGTTGTAGCCCCAAGTCACCGCTGCGATGTGGACTCCCGTCTCCTGGGCCGCCTCGATGTCGCGGATCTCGTCACCGATCATCAAAATCTCGCGGGGCTGGAGCTGGCGTTTTTTCATCAGCTTTCGCAGGACCGAGCTTTTGCCGAGGAGCTTGGAGGAACTCTCGATGAAATCGAACAACTCGAGCTGATGTTTTTTCAGAAACGCGCGGACATTTTCCTCGGAGTTCGAGGTGAGGATGCCGAGGTGGAATCCGGCGGCGTGGAGCTGGCGGACCATTTCGGGCACTCCCTCGAAGCTTTGCACGGAATCGATCCGCTTGCCGATTTCCTCGGTGCCGCGCTTCGAGATTTTGTGGAGTTTCATGCGCGAGATGCCGAGGTGCTTCATGAGCCCGGAGGTCGAGAGGTCGCGGGCGTATTGCAAGTCGCCGTGCGGCAGCGGGCGGAAGCCGAATTCCACGGCAAGGATATTTAAAATCTCGAAGCCCTGCAGGAAGGTGTCGCCGAGCGTGCCGTCGAAATCGAACAGCACATAGCGCGGGGAGTTTTGCAAGGGCCCGGCGGCTCCCACGCGGCGTCGGCCACCCCGAAGAACAAAGCGCGCCAGGCGTTTAACTCGGGAGCGCTTTTTCATGGGTAAAAACCAAAAACGGAGGGCATTGGGTCAGGAGTCGCCATGCAAGGATGCCGAAGGGTAGGGCAGCGCCCAACAAAGGCCAACTTTTCGTTTGCCGGGTTTTTCTCGGGCGGATGGCTCGGAAAATCCTCTCCACCCTCTCCACCAGCGGCACCAGCAGCCGAAATAGCGCCCGCCGATCAGCTCAGGCGTTTTGGATGGAAAAAAAGGTCACGATGGCTCCTGCGCGGGCTGAATCCTTGCGAATGTAGGGTCTGGCGCGGAGGTGGATGGTTTCGCCGGATTCCCAAGGGAAGCTGGTTTCGACCACATCCTGGCCATGGAGGATTTGGCGCGCAGCTTCAGTGGCTTTGAGCAGGAGGGGGTGGGAGAGTTCGATGATGGCGCGGCCGTGGTCGTGCGGGAGCAATCCGGTGCGCCGGGCGGCGCTAGGAGTGAATTGCTGGATGCGGAGATCGGAATCGAGAAAGATATTGGCGATGTCGGCGCTGGAAATGAAGTTATCCAATTCCTCGTTCGCCTTGCTGAGTTCTTGGATTTTCGTCTGGTGCTCGTTGTTGAGGTTCTGGAGCTCCTCGTTGACGCTCTCGAGTTCTTCATTCGCGCTTTGGAGTTCCTCGTTGGAAGCGTGCAATTCCTCGTTTGATGTCTGTAATTCCTCGTTGGAGGCCTCCAATTCCTCGACGGCGGCCTTGAGGCGCGAGCGGTTGTCGCGGAGTTCCTCCTCCAGAACGCTGATGCGTTGCATGCTCTCGCGGAGTCCGACCTCATCCTCCTCGTTGCTGTTTTTTTTGTCGGTAACCTCCAGATACACGAGGAGGTAGATCCGGTCATCCTGCGAGGGACGGAAACTCTCTACGGAGAGCATGAAAACGGACGAGGTTTGCTCGGTGTCTTCATGAATCGGGCCAAAATGGCAGGGCTTTTCTTCGGCGAGGACTCTGGCGGCGACGGTGGTGAGGGCGGCTGAGACGCTTTTCGGCAAAAGCTCGGAGAGGTTGATGCTCGCGCGGCCTTGTTTGAAACCAATATAGCGGCGGGTTTGGCCGAAGCTGTAGAGGATCTCCAAGCGGTTGTTGAGCACGAAGCAGGCCTGGTTCATCCGGCCAAGGATTTTGTCGGTAAAAGCCTCGAGGAGCCGTGTGGATTGGGTATCCATAACCGAGGGGAGGGGAGAAGGAATAAAGTAGTTTGTGGCGAGTCCGCCGCTGGTGGCGAGCGGGATGACCTCGGGAAGAATCGTAGAGGCGGGTGTTTTTTTGAAGTAAATGTGGTTCTTGGCATCGACTGGGCCGAAATTCTCGGCGACTTCGCCGATGGATTCGCTCATTCCGAGCATGAGTGCCCCGCCCATGCGGAGGGCGAAGTTCAGGATCGAGAGGACGCGCTGCTGGCTGAAGGATTGGAGGTAGATGAGGAGATTCCGGCAGCTGATGAGATCGAGCCGGTTGAAGGGCGGATCTTTGAGAATGTTGTGTTTCGCGAAAATCATATTTTCGCGGATGGAGCGCCGGATTTTGAAGGTATCCCCCTCGGGTGTGAAATATTTTTCGAGGAGGTGCGGGGGGATATCCGCCGCGACGCTCGAGGGATAGATGCCTTGGCCGGCGACCTGGAGGGCATCGCGATCCAGATCGGTCGCAAAAATTTTGAAGGTCATCCCGGCGTTGCCATGCTCGGCGATCGCCTCGGCAATGAGGATGGCGATCGTGTAGGCCTCCTCTCCGGTGGCGCATGCGGGCACCCAAACCCGCAACTGCCGATTGTGGGATTCTTTCACCAAGCCGGGCAGGACCGTCTCGCGCAATCGAGCGAAAGCCTCTGGATCGCGGAAAAACGAGGTCACGCTAATGAGCATGTCTTTGGCGAGATTCTCGCACTCGGCGGGGTTGTTTTGCAGGTAGGCGAGATACTCATCAAAAATAGGGAGGTGGCAGAGGCCCATTCGGCGCTCGAGGCGGCGGTGCACGCTCTCCTGCTTGTAGTCAGCGATATTGAAACTGGCATGGCGCTTGAGGAGGCTCTCTAATGTGCGCATGCGGAGCTGGGCTTTTTCATCTCGTGAGACGAGGGGAGGGGGAGTCTGGGTCGCGGGTCGCCGGGCGAGGCGCACGACTTCGCGGGCCAGTGTTTCGGGATCGGCGACCATGTCGGCCGCCTTGGCGAGAATGACACTTTCTGGCATGGTGGGGAATTGGGCGGTTTCCGGGCTTTGGGCGAGGATCATGCCGCCGGCGTCATTCAAGGCACGGGCCCCGATCGCGCCGTCGGTTCCGGAACCGGAGAGGATGACGGCCATGGAATACTCCGAGTAATTCCGGGCCATCGAGCGAAGGAGCGTGTCGAAAATCAACTGCGGTCCGGCCTCGGGATCGGCGGTTTTGGCAACGAGTTGGCCATTTTGGATTTCAAACAAATGGTCGGTGGGCAAAACGAGAATTTCGCCCGCAGTCGGCCGGTCACCTTCCTTGGCCAAGCGGATGGGCAGCGCGATATGCGGGGCGAGGATTTCGGGGAGGTGGGTTATGTCGTCGGCAGGAAAGTGTTGGACGACGAGGAATGCCGCATGAAGCCCCTTCGGGATCGACTCCAGAAATTGCTGCAAAGGGGGGAGGCCTCCGGCGGAACAGCCGATGGCGATGAGGGGGGTCACTGCGGAACGATCAGGTTTCACCATATCCCAAGGAATCAACATTCCTCAGGTTGTAAGGGCTTCGATCGGCGGTGTCATGCATTGTTGTGCGATCCAGGCCGAGGCGACGCTGATGAGCTGGCTGCAGGTTTCCACGCCCATCTTGATTTTGATCCGCTCGCGGTGGGTATCCACGGTCTTGGGGCTGAGATTGAGTTGCTTGGCGATTCGGCTTGAGGGGAATCCTTTTCCGAGGAGGCTGAAAATCTCGAACTCCCTCGGGGTGAGAGCCTCTATCCCGGTGCGATTTTTGCGGGATCGGCCGTTCATGTATTCCAACATCTGGGCCGAGGCGGCCGGGCTGAGATAAATACTACCGCGAAGGACGGTGTGGATCGCTTTGAGCAACTCGTCCCCATCCGCGGATTTCATGATGTAGCCTCGGGCGCCGATCTCCAGGGCGCGGCGGGCGTAGGTAGATTCCGAATGCATCGAGAGCATGAGCACCGGCAGGTGGGGACAGCGGGCCGCGAGATCTTGCACAAGTTCAAACCCGCTCCGGCCCGGAAGCGTGACATCGGAAATCACGAGGGCAGGGCAATGGGCGATGGCGGCCGATAAGCCCTCCGCCGCGGTGCCGGCCTCGCCACAGACCTCCAATTTCGGGTCTGTCTCGATCATTTGGCGCACGCCCACCCGGGCGAGGGGATGGTCATCCACAAGCAGAATCCCGCTTTTTGGTGATCTTCGGTTGTTTTTCTTCATTTTTTAAAAACGCAATGAACGCTGGTGCCGCTTCCATTGTGGGAGTTGACGCAGACGGTGCCGTGGATGATGGCGGCGCGGTGTTTCATGATGGTGAGTCCCATGCCGTTCCCTTCGCCTTTGCTGGAATTCTTGTTTTCGATTCCAGAGCCGTTGTCGGTGATGGTGAGGATGCCTTCGCGTTTCTTAAAATGCAGGGCTACCCGGATGTGGGTGGCTTTGCCGTGCTTGATGGCATTTTGGATCGATTCTTGGGCGATGCGGAAGAGATTCGAAGAAACTTCCGGGGAGAACTTGATGCCGGCTTCCGAGCACTCGAATTCACAATTTATTTGGAAAAGCGAGGTGGTGTCGGCGGCGAGTTGCTCCAGGGCCGTGGAAAGCTCCCCGTTTTCGAGTTCGACCGGGGCGAGACCTCGCGAGAGCAAGCGGGTGTGCTGGATGGAGCGCTGCACGGCTTGGATGATGGCGTGCAGCGAGGTCTGGACAGGGGAGCTTTTGCCGAGGCGCTTGGCGATGGCTTGGATCGAGTAGAAAATCCCGGCGAGTTCCTGACAAATGCCGTCGTGCAAATCGTGTCCGAGCCGTCGGTGCTCTCGCTCGCTGACTTTCACCAACTCCCGCTCGAGGTGCTTGCGGATCATGATCTCGTGTTCGAGTTCCTCGTTGATACGGTGGAGGGTCGTCGTGCGGCTCAGGACCATCTCCTCGAGATCCTCCTTGCTGCGAAGAAGGGCTTGTTCCACCTGCTCGCGGTCACTCACATCATTGAGGAAGCACAGGATCGATCGGCAGGTGACATTCTCATCAACGAGGCCGGAGAGATACCACTCGCCGTGCAACACATTTCTGTTCCGGTGGATGAATCGGGTGGTCACGAATCCACTCATCTGCGTGCAGTTTGCCACGGATTCGTAGGCTTCCTGAAAACGCTCACGGTCCTCGGGGTAAACCAGCGGCATGGGAGCCGTGAGGGGTTGGCCATCGCGGAATTTCGGCGGGCCGAAAAACTCCTCCGCCTTGTGGTTCCACGAAAGGCACTGCCCTTCGGAATCGAACTCAATCACGGCGAGAGGGGAGTTGTTCATGTGATAAAGCAAGCGCTGGCCGGCCTCGGCGAGTCCGCTTTCACAGATCCGGTGCCGGGTCAAATCCCGGACGATGGCGATGATGGTTTGCGCTTCGAGGGTGTCCTGGGATTCCGGGCATGCTCGCACCTCGTAGCGCTTCGCTCCATGGGGTGACTGGATGGTAAACTCCCGGCAGGTTGTCGTGCGAGCGGCGATCGTGCTATCGATGAGTTTTTTCCAGAATTCACACATGGCCTCGGGCAAGCCGATCTCGCGACAATTTTTTCCAATAAGAAACTCCGGCTTCGTCCCAAGAATCTCCTCGCTCCGAGGGTTGGCGTAGAGCAGGCAACCGTCCGCGCCGATCCTCAGGATGATGTCGGGCGAATGATCGAGGATCGATCGGTGATTGGTTTTCTTGGAACCAGGAGGCAGAACCTCTGCTGGGGTGACATCGACCGGCCGAAGAATCTCCCCTGGGTGCAAATCGATCCTGTTGCCAGGTGTGGGATGAGGAATGATGGGATGAGTTAGGGAGGAGGTGGGGGATATTGATCCCATGCGTGTGGAATGCATAGTTCTTCTTTATTTCCTAAAAATGAGACAACAAGCTAATACTCATGAGAAGAGTTGGTGGGTGTAGCTCGACTTCCAAGATTCCTTGCTCCGGTCCCCATCGTGAGTTGCGAGGTGGACAAAGCGAGCGCGCAGGTCGGCCGCGAAATCCTCGACCAACTCGAAGGTCGAAGGCGCCGTGAGGGGTTCCTTTTCCTCACCTGGCCGCCATTCATCGGGATTCTGGGAAGAAGAAGGGCGGAGAGCGCGTTGCAAATCGGAGGCGGCACTGAGTCGGTGGCTAGCGATCGGGGGATGGCAGAAAAAATCCAGGCCGTTGAGAATGGTCTTTTGCCGAAGGTAGGCGGCCACCGAGATCGCGCCCGGCCCGACATGGTCGCTGAAAAGTGCGAAGAGCGCGGCGCGTCCGCAGGGATCGAGTTGCAACCAAGACTCCACCCATTGGCGGAATGCGGATGGGATTGGCTCGCGACCGGAGGCCGAGACGATCACCACATCGGCGAGCGATGAGGCATGGACTGCGGCACGGCGCGAGTCGCCATCTTGGAGGAGGTCCATTTTCCAGATGTTCACACCGAGCGAGACGGACTCGCCGACTTCCCCGCGAAGAAACTCGCAGGCCCGGAGGGCCCGGGCGGCGGAGACGAGGTTTTCATAAACGATGACGATTTGAAATTTCCGGTGACCGGGCTTCACACCGGCGATGTCGCTGCATTGTTCGATCAGGTGGTCCATTGGGATGATGAATTTTTAGAGTGGATGGTTTGTCGGGAAGTTTGCCGGCCCGGTGCCTGCATTTCCTGGGCAGAGTTATCTAATGCCGAGGGTCGGTGATCTATGGGGTGATGGCCCCAGCCTGCTCTAGGAAATGGCTGCCACGGGGGACGGGAGGGTTTTTGAGGCGATCACCCCATGGAGGCGGGGAGCCGGCGCGTTTATCGATGCCCGCCTATGAAACAAAAACCATTCTTCGACCTCGAAGCGGAAGAGCAGCTGGAACTCTTCGATGTCATCCCCGACATGCCGCTGCCGGGTCTCCTCGATGATCCAGCCAATGAACCGCACATGGAATGGCTGAAGCGCCAGTCCAATGACGGGCTCCGGATTTTCCTCCAAATCCTCGAAAACACCCAGGGGTTCCGCCGCTCATGAGCACCGCCACCGCACCCGCACCTGCGCCGCGTCTCAAACGCGGTGCCGCGCCCGCCAAAGTCGCCCGCGCCGAAAAGATCGTCACGGATCTCTTCGCCGAGGCGGATATTCAAATCAATGGAGTCCGTCCCTGTGACATCCGCGTGAATGATTCGCGGTTTTTCGCGAGGGTTCTGGCGGAGGGAACGCTCGGCTTCGGCGAGTCCTACATGGAATCCTGGTGGGACTGCGACGACATCGAGGAGCTTTGCTTCCGATCGATCCGCAGTCGCATTTACGACCGCATCCAGCCGAGCTTCGGAGCGATCGTGGAAGTCGCCCTCTCGATTCTTCTGAACCTGCAAACCAAATCCCGCGCCCGGGTGGTGGCTCGGAAGCACTACGAACTCGGGAATGATTTTTTCGGATCAATGCTCGATCCCTCGATGCAATACTCCTGCGCCTATTTCCATGGCACGGCGGACCTCGCCACCGCGCAGGAAATGAAGATCGAACTCATCTGCCGCAAGCTGGGTCTGAGCCCCGGAATGCGGGTGCTCGATATTGGTTGTGGCTGGGGTGGCCTCGCCCAACACATGGCCTCGAACTATGGCTGCGAGGTGGTGGGGCTGACCATTTCGGAGGAGCAGCGCCGCTACGCCAACAACCTCTGCGCGGACCTGCCGGTGGATATCCGATTGCAGGACTACCGCGATGTGGATGGCGTCTATGACCGCATCGTGAGCGTCGGAATGTTCGAGCATGTGGGGCCAAAAAATCACCTGACCTACATGAAAAAAGTCCGCCGTTGCCTCAAGCCGGACGGGCTTTTTCTCCTCCACACGATCACCGCGAATGAAATCCGGCGGACATGCGACCGGTGGATTTCGAAATACATCTTCGCGAATTCCATGGTCCCAACCGCCTCGGAAGTGCTCCAGGCGTCGGAGGGATTATTCGTCACCGAGGACCTCCACAACCTGGGATTATACTATGTGCCGACGCTCCGTGCGTGGGAGTCGGCGTTCATGAAGTCCCGCGAGGAATTCCGTTTCCGCTACGGCGAGGAATTCGTCCGAATGTGGAGACTTTACCTACTGAGTTGCTCCGGCGCTTTCCGCGCAAGAAGCCTGCAAGTTTTTCAATTCCTCCTCTCTCCCGAAGGCGTGGAAGGCCACGAGCCACTTCGCTTCTCCTAAACCCGGAAAAAATCGCGGCGGGGTTCATCACCCCATACCCCGCCGCGACCGGGCTTTTTAAGAGCCTTGCCGATCAACTTCTATTTGAGCACAGGGCTTCATCTCCTCTTCAAATTGAGATTGGAAAGGCGCTTCGCGAGGAGGGCTCTGCTTGTCAGAGCCGCATCAGCGTGATGGCGCGAGCCGCCCCGGTCCTGACAAGCAGGACCCTCCTGGGGGTTTCGTAAAAACAAGGTGGTTTTGAATCCAGGAGGTGATTCCGGTCAAAGTTTAGGTGCGATTACCGGCGTTATAAAACCTGCCCCATTCGCCGCAGTCGGACGCGGTGATTTATCTAACTACACAGTCGCGTCAGCACTCATTCTTCCAAGAACGATTGACTCAGCGATTCCAAGGTATTCATGCCCGGTGGATTCTTTTCAGCAGTTCGTCCTCCGCGATTTGGCGCTCGCGCGTGCGTCCCTCCCTCAGCGCATCAATCAAAGCTAAAATCTCGTAAAGTCGTGCATCCTGGCGAGCGGCCATCGGGGCGGATGGGTGCAGTGGCTCCACTCCGTATCCGAGTTTTTCCCCCGAGGCGTTCGGCCACACTGGGATGTTTTCCTTATCGAAGGAAATGAATTCAGCCACTGGTGGTGCCGCGAAGGATGTCGGAATACCTCGGGTCAGCCCGCCCATGACCACTGGAAAAACATAGCGCAAACCGTGAATCAGAAATTCCCGCACCGCGCCTTGCCGAATCCTCCGCTCTTTTGGCTCAACCAAGCCCGAGTGTCCGAGCCGCTGCACGGCGGCGTGGAATTCGGACGCGCTCATTCCCAGCTCTCCCGCTACGACAGCATAAGGCCGGGCGCTCTCCTCGAGAGTCAGTTTGGCTAGTGCATAAATATCTAAGGACTTTGCGATCATCTCTGTTGCTTAGTTGAATACGCTATTCGCGAATGGCGAATATGCAACACCGAATTATCTCCTGCCAGAAGTAGAGTCTTCACCTACCGAACGGCTCGGGAGGTTCTGATACCAAAGTCTCCAAGGTTTTGGATTATCGGATGATTTCGCTTCGATGGGTCTCGTGGAGTGCGCCCTCGCGGGGCGATGGAAAAAATCCGGCTAGAGGCCGCTGGAATCTCTCCAAGTCGGGCGCGGGGCGCACCCGACAGCACCCGAGGGCGGGCGCGCTCCCAAGGTCCAGACACTACCGCGCCGTCGTCTAAAATTCCAAAAGCCCACAGCCGTTGGCCTGATCACTGCGGAAATGGCGGTGGAGTTCGGGACATCACCCCATACCGCGCCAGCGTGCCCCTTTCTAAACTGCCCACCGTGAAAATCAAAAATCCTGAATTCCGAATCCTCACGATCGCCGCAGCGGTCGCTTTCTCCATGCTCCCCGTCCACTCCGCTCCGCTCGAATCGGGACCGAGCAAGGGCACATTTGATCTCCCACTTCTGCAATCCGGCGATGGCCGGCTCGAGGGAGTTCTGGCCGAGCGGGAATTTTCCTTCCGCCTGCCCGAGCATGTTCAACTCGATCCGGGCAGCGAGATGGTTCTGGGCTTCCGCTCCTCGCCGCTCCTCCTCGATGTCTCGACTTTTACTGTCACCATCAATGAGCGCCAAATCGCCAGCGCCCGACTCGGGCATGAGGCCGACGGGATCGAGAAGCAAACCGAGAACAAGCTCGTCGTTCCGATTCCCGAGGGGGTGCTCCAAGCGGGCTGGAATCGACTCACGGTTCGCTGCCTTCTGCAAACCACCCAGACCCTCTGTCGCGATGTGGACAATCCCGCGGCTTGGATGGAATTCGGGCCGGAGTCAGTCGTTCGCGTGGCCTACACCAATTTGCCGCTCTTCACGGAAATTCAGCGTTTCCCGGACTCGATCACCGAGCCCGTCCTCATGCAGCTCCCGGAGTTCCGGTCCCCCGATAAAAAAACCAAGGCCGCACCCGTTGTCTCGCTGCTGCTGGCAGAGGAGTCGGGTGATCCGGAACTCCGGTCTTTTCTCATCGCCGCGGCCCGTCTTGGGCAGACGGTTTATACCCCGCCAGAGGCCGTTTCTGTCGGTGACATTGGAGAATTCTCGGATATCTGCGAACGCCGCAACGGGGTGCTGATCGGCACGCGCGACCAGTTGGCGGAGCAACCTCTGCCGGGCCATATCAGGAAAGCCCTCTCGGAACTCCAACCGGGTCAGGGATTCCTCGCCGAGTTGATCTATGGGCCGCCGGAAACCACCCAGCGCCGCTGGATCATTCTGAGTGGTGCCGACGGTGCCGGCCTGGAAAAAGCCGCCCTCACGCTCGGCAGTGCCGTCGCCCTGCGGAATGTGCCATCGAACCCCTGGATCATCGCCAAGGAGCCGGAGATTTCCCCGTTGGTGGAAAAAATCTCCCAGCCCGAGGTGGGGCCGCTGAAGCTCTCCTCGCTGGTAAACGGAGAAATCCTCCTGCGCGGAATCTTCCGTAATAGCACCTCGCGCCGAATCTCTTTTCCGCCAGGTTTTGAAACAACCAAAGCGGGCTATGTGGAATTCGATTTCACCCACGCCGATCAGCTCGATAAAGCCTCCGCGTTCGAAGCGCGCTTGAACGATGCGGTTCTGGGCAGCGTAGCCCTTGCTCCCAATCATTCGGGTCGGGTCAAACAGCGTCTCTCGATTCCAGCTGGAATCGTTGGCCGGGACCCTTCGTTGATGACGGTATCGAGCTATCTGGACATCGGTAGTGTGGATTGTGCGCACCGAAACGAGGAGCGGGCTTGGCTGAATATCACGGGCGAGACCGTGGTGGACCTTCGCACGACTCCCTTGAAGATCGATGACCTCTCGCGCTTGAACCAGCTCTGCCTGCGGGATGCTTTCCTTCGCCGAGCGGCTCTGCTGGTGCCCGAGGATTCGGATTCCACTCGCAATGATCTGATCAAGTCGATCGGCATGCACCTGGGGGCTCGCCTTCCGGACATGCCGGTTCTTTGGCCGCAAGTCGCGACCTTTGGCCCTGAAATTCCTCCGGAGCCGCATCGCGTCGAAAAACGCTCCGGCTTGGTGCTGGGGTCCGCCTTTCAGTGGCCCGAAGCCTTCGGAGAAAACAGCCGACTCATCGTTCAGGGTGGGGGAATCAACCGCGACGAAATCATCCTTCGCGGGGAGAAAGTGCCGGTCACTGATTTCGATCCCAATCTCAGCTTTGTGCAACTCGTGGCCTCGCCATGGACGGATGGGGAGTTTTTTGCCGCGATCGGGGGACTCGAGAACTACGGCGGCAACGCCACGATCGCTCTCATCAACAATCCCGGGATTTTCGAGCAGCTGCGAGGCACCATCTCGGCGCTGGATGGAGATTCACGCCTTCTCACCTACGATGTGAGGTCGGTCCACGAGGTTTCGCTTTCGGATAAGATGCGCTTGGCGTTTTCCCCTGTCCGGCGCGTGGAGGATTTGGAGGCCAAAGAGATCAAGATTACCGAGGCAGGCTTGGCGGCAACGGCCTTGAATGTCGGCATCGGCACGGGGGCCATGGCGCTTCTGGCGGGTCTGTTTCTCATCCAGCGGTTCGTCGTTCGTCGCCGCAAAAAAAATCATTCCGCCGAGGAGGGAGACGAGCTGTGAGGCTTGCCGCATTGTTTCTAGGTTTCGCGTTAGCGGGAACGGCCTTGGCTGGTGGGAGCACCCTGCTGATCTACGATTCGCCTTCCAAACCGTTCTCGTTGCAGAACGAGATCGAGCCCCTTGCGATCCTGCTGGCGCGCTTTGACCCCACCATCGAACGCCGCATGGGGAGTGAGGTTCGTCTGGCGGATATGGAAAAAGCCGCCCGGATCGTGGTGGCGGGCATGGGAGCATTTCCGGCCATCTCAGCCCCGTGTCTTGAATATCTCGAGAAAACCAAAAAGCCACTCGTGGGTGTTGGGGCGGCGGCGACTCTGGCTATTCCAGGTTCTCCCCGTCCATCCAAGCCATCCGTGTCGTTGCCAAAGGGCCAACTCGTTTACCTCGGCCGGGAATGGCCTGCCCAGGTCGATCCCTATTTTCCGGCGGTCGTCGATTCCTCGCTGATCCTTGCTCGGATTCATGGGGCGAATGGCGAGAAGCCGCTTTGCTGGAGGTCTGGCAATCGTCTGGGATTTGCCGCGCTTCCTACGGCACCACCGCTCTCGATGGTTTTCTCGGATGCGGTGATGGACCTCTTCACCCCGGGAGTCAGCACCGCGCCGGGGATTCTTTTCATCGTTCGGGACTTCAATCCCTCGTGTTCCCCCGAGTCCTTCCGGAGGTTGGTGGATTATTTTTCCCACGACCGGATTCCCTTCGCGGTGACGGCGCAGATGCGAGACCTCCCCGAGGGAACGACCCCCATGCCGCGTGAGGAATTTCTCGCGGCGCTCCAATACGCCGAGATGCACGGCGGAAGAATTTTCATCCGGGGAGGCGAGGGGCTCAAGGACGCCGAGACATTCGCTCCCGTGAAACCTTGTGGGATCGAAGAACCCGCCCAGCCGGACCCGACGGCCATTCAAATTGGGCAACCGACTTTTGCTCGAACGCCGGACGATTCCAGTAGTCCCTTTTTTATCCATGCCCCGATGCGTCTCGCGGGCGGGGGGTGGTTGTGGCCGGCCAATGTGCGCGGGGGATTGGATGGGGACCTCGTTACCTCCATCCGCACGCAAGTCCGGGACATCATTCCATTCCGGGGAGCTGTCGCGGGCGTCGTGATCCCCGCCTGGCTTCCCTTCCAATCCATGCGTGCCCTGGCTGATGCCGCACGATCTCCGGGCATCGCCCTCATCGACCCACTCACCGCAGTTCCTGAACCCCTTTCACAACATCAACCATGAGATTCCTCCTTCCCTGCATCCTGGCCATTGCCAGCATCCACGCCCAACCGCTCGAACTCCTCGAGCAGGCCACGACTCTCTCCAACGAGGGATCCCACGCCGCTGCGGCTGATCTTCTCAAGCAAGCCAACACCGCCGATCCCGGCAACGAGGCGATATCGTTTCGATTGGCGAGCGCCTTGGTTTTCAGTCGCCGCCACACTGAGGCGAGGGTCCTATTGGGTCGTCTCTCCAAATCCTGGAATCCGGAAATGGCAACCATGGCGGCATCGAGCTTGGCGGCTCTGGATCGTGCCGAAGAGCTGGAGCGCGCGGCCAAGGCGAAACCACCGAGCGCCGCGCAGTTGCAGGCCCGGCGGGACTATCTCGAACGGAAAGCCCGGCTGGACCGCCGGCAGACGGTTTATGATCTCCTCGCCAGCGGAGAAGATGCAAAAGCTCTGACTGCGATCGAGTCTTTGGAGCGGAAAAACGAGGCGACGCCCGATCTGCTGCGGGAAAAGGCGGGCGTTCTAGATCGGATGGGGCGCACCGCCGAGGCCATCGAGATATCGAGGCCATTGGCGGAGTCCGAGAATCCCTCCAAGCCATCCCAACTCCAACTCGCCTCCCTGCTCATGAAGGAGGGAAAGGCTCGGGAGGCCTTTCAAATTTGGAGCGGCCTCCGGGATCAATCCGGTGACGCCCCGGAGGGTCGGCAAGCAGCCATGGAAATCGACGCCCTGGCGGCTCCCTACGATCTCGATCGCTGGTCGTGGGGGGAACTCGATCTCTACGCGAGCTATCTCCAGCGGTTCAACATCGGGGTGGCCAATGGACGCCTTCGCCAAGGAACCTTTGTGCCCGGAGCGCGGTGGATCGAGCCCTTCGTGCAGGCGGATTTTAGTTTGGACTCCGATCCCTACGGCACCGGAGCCGAGGGATTATCGACGATCTACAACGAAAACCTCGCAGGCTTCCACGCCGGCGCGAGGATTCGGCCATTCGCCACGCAGTCGTTCACCCTTTATGCGCTGGGGGGGATTCAAAAAGACCTTCGAGGAACCGAGCAACATCGAGGGCAGTGGTTTTGGGAACTTATTACCGGTGTGAATGGATTCTGGGCGTGGGGCCCCGGAAAGAAATGGGCATTTTCCGACCTGCAAGCGGTCACGCCGGGAGGCCTTCCGGTGATTCCCCGATCCGTCGCCAACTGGATGCCGAATACCTGGAGTCCCGCCCAGTTTCGCTGGGATTGGTTTATCGAGGCTGGAGGCGACGCGGCCTACTACACGCGGCTTGCGGACTGCATTGCCTACGGGCAATCGCGGCAAGGATTCCGCTTCGCGCAGTTCGGCAAGGCGGCGGCCCTCGATGCCTATGCCTTCGAAAACCTGACGATGGATACGGAGGGGAACTACTACGACAATTACTTCGAGGCCGGCCCGGGAGTGCGCTTCGTCACCTCGCCGGTGGGCGCGGCGATTTTCACCACCAGCGTCGAATATGTCGTCGGCAGTTATCTGGGCAGGAATGAGGGGGACACGCGAGGCAACCTCGACACCACCTACTCGGATTTCCGAATCACCGCCTCGTTATCCCTTCGCTGGTAATCACACCATGGACATTTTCAATTCACTCATCCTCTTGATGGCCTACACGGCCGCCGTCGGTTTTTTCCTTTTTGGAATCGACGATTTATTTTTCGACCTTCAAATCCTCCGACGGCTGCGAGGGCGACGCGGAGAGCCTCCGGTGCCGATCGAAACCCTTCGCAATGAGCCGGAAAAACTCATCGCGGTTTTCATTCCAGCATGGAACGAAGGGGGAGTCGTCAACCGCATGGCCGACTATGCGAGAAAGACGCTCCTCTATGAGAATTACGATCTTTTTATCGGCGTCTATGCCAATGATCCGGAAACCAACCGGTGCGTCGATGAGTTGGTGAAAGTCTCCCCGCGTGTGCACAAAGCGGTCGTGCCGCACGCCGGGCCGACCTCGAAGGCGGATTGCCTGAACCATATTTTCAACACCATGCGGGCCTGCGAAATCCCAGGCCGGCGCGAATACGCGATCATCGCCCTCCACGACGCCGAGGACATCCTGCACCCGCTCACGCTGAAGGTTTACAACCACTATGTCCCCGAGATTTTGGACATGGGGCAGATTCCTGTTTTCCCCCTCGAGCTGCATCCGTTGACGAATTGGGTTGGCAATACCTACCTCGATGAGTTCGCAGAGCTGCATGCGAAGGACATGTATGCCCGCGAAGCAATCGGTGGAGTCGTGCCCTCGGCAGGCGTCGGGACTGCCTTCTCACGCCAGTCGATCGATAAACTCGCGGAGGAGAACAACGGCGTGCCATTTCCTGAAGGAAGTCTGGCTGAGGATTACTTTGTGGGAATGAAACTCGCCGGGATGGGCTTTAGGACAGGCTTCATTGAGCATCCAATCGAAAGGCAAGTGGTGCTCCGCGACGCAAAGGGTCGGGAGATTTCGAAAAAAATCATCAAGGAACGCGTGGCGGTGCGGAAGAATTTCCCCAGACGCTTCTTTCAGGCTGTTCGCCAGAAAGCCCGCTGGATTGTTGGCACGGCATTTCAAAGCTGGGAACACCAGGGATGGAAGGGGGGGGGGCTTGCTGCAAAATACACGCTGGCTCGCGATCGCCGGGCGCCACTCGTCCATACCATCAATGCCGCCGGATACTGCGCGGTGGCCTATGTAATCGCGGATATCGGAATCCGCCACACGGTATTGGCCAACTCGATATATCTGCCGCCACTGTTTGAAGCGAACAGCCTTCTTTGGAAGCTCGTTCTCGTGGATACCGCCCTGCTTTGCTACCGGGTCGGGCAGAAGGTTTACCATGTCACCGATGTTTATGGATGGAAGCAGGGCATCTTTTCGATCCCACGCTATCCGATGGTGAATTTCATCAACATGGGAGCCACCTTCTGGGCGATTGTCGTCTACTCGCGCCATCGCCTCCTTGGAAAACCTCTCGCCTGGTCCAAAACGAAACACATTTTCCCCGGAAGTGCGGAACTCGAGGAATTCTCCCGCTCCGTGGAAGATCTGCTGATCGACGAAGGCTATGTCCTTCGCAACGACCTGGAGAACATTCTGGTAAAAAACCGTGATCGCTCCGCTCCGCGGTCGCTACTCGAGATGGGGCTGATCGATGAGGAGCAATTCTGCGATATCTGGGCGAAGCATTCCGGCCTCGATGTCGGCGATGTCGATGTGGCCAGCATCGACCTGAGTCTCCTCGATTCGTGGCCTGAAAAAAAGGCCCTTCGCCACGAGGCCATGCCCCTGCAGCGTCGTGATGATGGACGCACGGTCTTCGCCTTTGCGGAGCCCCCCACCGAGCGGGATTTGAATCGCGTGGTGGAAACAGCAGGAACCCCGGTGGAGCCAGTCCTGACCGCGCCGACTCAAATCACAAATCTTCGCAACCACGCCTATCCGCGCCGGATTTTGAAGCCGCGTGCATTTCCCCTCTTGCTGCCCGAGTCTCCCGCCGGCCTATCCCATGCCGCTCCGAGCATTTCGATCATTCGCGCTCTGGGGCCGTTATTTTGCGAACTTCATGGGCTGCTGCCCATGCTGGATGGATCGATCGCCGCTCGCTCCCCCGTTCACCCCGGCATTGCGGCCAGGATGCACAAGATTCTTGGCACCGAGGCGCCCCTGGTTTCCGACAAAACACGGGGTTTCCAAATAGCATGGCGCAAATTTGAGCGCCTCCGAATGCCTCATTCCTCGCTTTTGAAGGAACTCGCCGAGGCTGAGATTCTGACCAAGGAAAACACCGAGCGTATCCAAAATATGGCCCGCCTTGTCAGCACGCCGATGGATCGCATGCTCGTTCAACTCGGCCTCGCAAACCGCAAACAAGTTTACACCGCCCTGCGTCGTTGCGGGGGCGTGGATGTCGCCGCGGATCATGATCATCAGGTCGCTCGGGGTTGTGAGGACCTTCTTGCTCCCGGATTCAGCGCCAAGACCGGAGTCGTCGTCCACCATCTCGATGAGGACGGCTTGGTCCTTCGTGTGAGCGGCATGCTGGCCCCCAGCGAACTGCGGGAAATCTTTGATCGCTGTGAGGGTTGGCCCCTCCGCTTTGAACTTCTCGCTCCCTGATTTCTTATCATGAAAAAAAACGATCGCCGTCATTGTCGGAACCCGTCCGGAAGCCATCAAGCTCGCTCCCGTAATCCGTGCCCTCGGGTTTTCCGACCACCTCCAACCCATAACCATTTCGACCTCCCAGCACGGCGAGATGGTGGATCAAATCTTCGAGAATTTCGGCATCACGGCCGATGTGGATCTTCAAGTGATGCAACCACGCCAGAAGCTCTGGGACCTTACCGCGAGCCTCTCCACAAAACTCGGCGCGTATTTTTCCGATCATCCCGTGGATGCCGTGCTCGTCCAAGGCGACACGACCTCCGCTCTCATCGGGGGGCTCGCCGCTTTCTACCACAAAATTCCTGTCGGGCATGTCGAGGCCGGCCTGCGCTCGCATGATCGCTACTCGCCATTTCCCGAGGAATTGAATCGCACCCTCCTCTCCCGCATTGCGCAATGGCACTTCGCTCCGACCGCCTATGCCGCGGATTTGCTTCGAGGCGAGAACATCGACAACGCCTCGATTTATATCACCGGCAATACCGTTGTGGACGCCCTGCATTGGATGTCGCGCCACCTCCGCCACCGCGAAATTCGTCCCGGCATTCTGAATGGGCAGCGAAAACTCGTCCTTGTCACCTGCCATCGCCGCGAAAACATCGGGCTCCCCATGCGATCCGTCGCACTCGCCATCAAGCACCTCGCCGACTCGCATCCCGAGGCCCACTTTCTTTTTCCCATGCACCCGAATCCCGGAGTCCGTGAGTTGATCCAGCCCATTCTCTCCAAGCAAAACGGCGTCACACTTTGCGAGCCTCTGAAATACGAGGAATTCCTCTCCGCCTTGCACCAATCCTATTTTGTGATCTCCGACTCCGGCGGGGTCCAAGAAGAAGCCACCGCCCTCGGCAAGCCCGTCCTCGTCCTACGGCGCGAAACCGAGCGCCCCGAAGGCGTCGAAGCCGGCACGCTTCGTCTCGTCGGAACGGATGTCCAGGAAATCCTCCGTGCGGGCCACGAGCTTTTGGTGAACCCCGAAAGCCACGGAGCGATGTCCAACGGATCCGGAGTTTTCGGTGATGGGAAAGCCGCTCAAAAAATCCAAAAAATCCTCGAGCAAAACCTCACCACAGCCAATCGCATCCTGCCCTTCAAGAAACCGACAGGTAAACTGGTTTTGATGGAGTAGGAGAATGGCGGAAGGGGCGGGATTGATTCCGGCCTGAGGCCTCCACCCCTTCGGGGCACTTCGTGTCGATGCCGCTGGCGCGGCGGTCGAACGGCGATCTCATCCCGCCCTGGGATAGAGAGTGTCCACTTTGCGGAGAATGGCGGAAGGGGCGGGATTCGAACCCGCGGTAGCTTGCGCTACGTTCGATTTCGAGTCGAGTGCCTTAAACCGGACTCAGCCACCCTTCCTAAAGGTTCGATAGCGAACTAACTGCAATCTCGTTCAAGCTCCCACCCCTCAGCAAGAAAAATGCTGCGCCAATCTCCAAGCCGCTCATCGCGAATCCAGAAGAATTAACCACGGAGGACACAGAGAGCACAGAGGGTGAGTGAATTGCTCCGAATTGTAGGGGGCGGTTTTGTCCGAACCGCCGCTTTCATAAACCGCTCCTGTGAATCCTGTTCTCCTGTCTAAAAATCCGTTTTCGGGCTAATCGCGGTATTGGTTGGTGACTTCGATAAAATTTCGGACGCGTTTGATTTCGGAGAGGGAGATGGTGTTGCGGGCCCAGAGGGTGCTGGAGGACCCACCGTCGAGGTTCAGGGCCGTGGTGGGTTTCCAGGAGCCGAGGATTTTTGGGAGCGCGAGGATTTCGGCGGTGTCGGCGAGGGAGACGGAGGTCAGGTAGAGGAGGGCAGCTTGGTTGGCGGAGCCGGTGGCGACGGCCGTGCGGCGGGCGATTTTTTCGGCGTTCAAGCCGGGGACGGGGGCGGAATTTTCGATGAGCATCGGGCCGCATTGGATGGCTTCGCGGTAAGCGCCGGGATTGGGGTCGAAACGGGCGGAGCGGAAAATCGACAGGGTGCCTTTCGGGGAGGTGGCCACGATGCCGCTGAGAATTTTCGCTTTTTTGAATTTTTGGCGGGTTTTTCCCTCCGAAATGACGAGGCCGACGGGGGTGAAATCGGGCTCGAAATACCCGCCGTTGACTCCGCCGATCGCTTGGCGGGATTCCAAAAGGCTCGCGAGCCGGGTTTCGCCGGGTTTCGGGCTATCCACCAGGCGAATGGTGTGGGCGCGGGTGTTGAAAACGATGGCAACGAGCCGGGCGTGGCCATCTGGGTTTTTCCGCTGCAACTGGGTTTCCAAAACCTCGACGCCGTCGGCGGGGGTTCCGAGGATTTGGGTGGAGAGGATTTCCCAGTCGGCTCGGGTGGTTCCACAGAACGCAAGAAGGGCGGCAACGAATGCCGCCCTTTTGCTTTTTAGGATGCTTTTCAACAAGGCCGGAACTATTCGCCGTTCTTGCTCAGGCGCGTGAGGACGCTGAGGTCTTCGAGCGTGGTGGTGTCGCCGGTGATCTGGACTCCGGCGGCGATTTGCTTGAGGAGGCGGCGCATGATTTTTCCGCTGCGGGTTTTTGGCAAGGCCTCGGCGAAACGGATTTCGTCCGGCTTGGCGATGGGGCCGATCGCCTTGGCGACATGGGAGCGGATTTTCTCGGCGAGTTCTTTGCTGGCGATATGGCCTTCCTTAAGGACGACAAATGCCACGACGCCCTGGCCTTTGATTTCATCGGGACGACCGACGACAGCGGCCTCGGCGGCGGAATCATGGCCGACGATGGCGCTTTCCACTTCGGCGGTTCCGAGTCGGTGACCGGCGACATTGAGGACATCGTCAATGCGGCCGATGACCCAGAAATAGCCGTCCTTGTCGCGGCGGGCGCCGTCACCGGTGAAGTAGCAGCCTTTGACTTCGGACCAGTAGGTTTTTTTGTAGCGGGCTTTGTCGCCGTAAATGGTGCGGAGCATCGAGGGCCAGGGCTTGCGGATGACGAGTTTTCCGCTTTCGCCGTGGGGCACTTCCTTCCCGTTGTCATCCACGATGGCGGCGTCGACCCCGAAGAAGGGGAGGGTGGCGGTGCCGGGTTTGAGCGGCGTGGCGCCGGGGAGCGGGGAAATAAGGATCGCGCCGGTCTCGGTTTGCCACCAGGTGTCCATGATCGGGCAACGCTCGGCACCGATCATTTTGTGATACCACATCCAGGCCTCGGGATTGATCGGCTCACCGACCGAGCCGAGGAGTCGGAGTGAGGAGAGGTCGTGTTTTTTCGGCCAATCGTCGCCCCATTTCATGAAAGCGCGGATGGCCGTGGGCGCGGTGTAAAGAATGGTCACGCGCTGCTCGGCGATGATTTTCCAAAAACGGTCGGGCTCTGGCCAGTTCGGCGCGCCCTCATAGAGCATGCAGGTCGTGCCGTTGGCGAGCGGACCGTAGACGAGGTAGCTGTGGCCCGTGATCCAGCCGACATCAGCGGTGCACCAGTAGATGTCGTTTTCCTTGAAGTCAAAGATGTATCGGCTGGTGGCGGCGGTGCCGACCATGTAGCCGCCGGTGGTGTGCAGGATGCCCTTGGGTTTTCCTGTCGAGCCGCTGGTGTAGAGAATGAAGAGGGGATGCTCGCTATCCACCGGCACAGCGGGGCAGTCGGCGCTGACATACTGGGCCTCTTGATGCCACCAGACATCGCGGTCCTCTTGGATGTTGACCTCAATATCGGTGCGCTTGGCGACGATCACGCGCTTCACCTGGGTATTGCCGACGAGGGCGTGGTCGACATTCTGCTTGATGGTGACGATCTGCCCACGGCGGTAGCCGGCGTCGGCGGTGACGACAATTTTCGCGCCACTATCGGCGAGGCGGTCCTTGATGCTATCGCTGCTGAATCCGCCGAAAACCACGGTGTGGACGGCGCCGATGCGGGCGCAACCGAGCATGGCGATGACGGCTTCGGGAATGAGCGGCATGTAGATCAGAACGCGGTCGCCTTTTTTCACGCCGTTCCGCTTGAGGATATTTGAAAACACGCAGACCTCGCGGTGGAGTTGCTGGTAGGTGAGGGTCTTTTTGTCACCGGGTTCACCCTCCCAAATGATGGCGGCCTTGTTGCGGCGGGGACCGTCGAGATGGCGGTCGAGGCAGTTCTCGCTGGCATTGAGTTGTCCACCGACGAACCACTCGGCGTAGGGGAGTTTCCAGTTCAGGACTTTTTTCCACTTTTTGCTCCAGACAAGATGCGAAGCCTCGCGGGCCCAGAATTTCTCGGGGTTCTTGAGGGATTTTGCGTGGAGTTTTTTGTATTCGGCGAAGGATTTGACCTCTGCCGCGCGGGCGATTTCTTTCGAAGGTTTGAAAACGCGGGTTTCTTCTTGGTGGGATTCGGTGTTTTTAGCCATAGGGAACGGGGCGGAGATTTAATGCAGAATCCGGAGCCGTTGGCAATGGGGGTTCAGAAAAAATCCCTTCTTGCCAATCCAACCAGGCTGTCGGCTAAGTGATGGCGTGTTTCAGGTGATATTCAACTCCATCAGCGCCGGGGAAATGGCCGCATTGCCGAAAGATCTGCAGCTCGATCTTCTGGCTGAGTTCCATTTTTTGCCGAGTGATTTGGACTCTTTGGAGGATGAGAAATTCGGCCGCGTCTCGAGAGATGGCCGTTCACTGCATCGCTACCGGGCGCGGGATTACCGGATTTATTTCGAGCGCCACCCCGACGGGATTCTCATCCACCGCGTGCTCCACAAAAACACCATCCGCGATTTTCTTTTCCGCTCGAACCTTCCGCTCGACGAGGAGGACGGTGCTCTGGAGAAAACCAGTGGCTTCTGGTCCCTCATCCGCGAAGCGGAAGAGGCTCGGGCGTAATTCACGCCGCCGCTTGCCAACTCTCTTACGGATTGGTTATCTCCATTTGCTTATGAAATTTTATGCAACCGCGATCGCGCTTTTGGCGTCCGTCATGTCCTCACAGGCTGCTCCCCAGGAAGCCGCTGAGACAAACCTCTGGCAGGTTTTGGTGTCGGGCGGGCCGGTGATGTATCCGCTGGCTGGTTTGTCGATTTTGGCGTTGATGCTGATCGTGGCTTACACCTTTTCCATGCGGCGGGGATCTGTTGTCAGCGGGCGCTACATGCAGGCGGCGGAGGCTCTGATCCGAAAAAAGGATTACCTTGGTCTTCTCTCGCTCTCCAGTCGCCACAGCCAGGCGATCGCCGGCGTGATGGAGCGCTCCATGAATTTTCTCACTCAAAACTCCAACGCTTCCCTCTCCGAGGCCCGCGAAATCGCCCAAGCCGAGGGCGTTCGTCTCGCCGGGCTGTGGAATCAGCGCATCAGCTATCTTGCGGATATCGGATCGATCGCACCGATGCTCGGGCTTTTTGGAACGGTTTTGGGAATGATCAAATCCTTCTCCGTCGTGGCGAGTGACATCGCGGCCTCGCGTCCGATGATGCTGGCTGATGGCGTCGCCGAGGCGCTTGTGACGACCGCCGCCGGTTTGATGATCGGGATTCCGGTCATGGCCGCCTACGCGTTTTTCCGTGGCCGGGTGCAGTCGATGGTTTCGGATCTTGAGGCCGCCTCCACCATTCTCATGGCCCAACTCGGGGCAGGCAATTCCGACTCCTCGAAGAATTGAACGAATGAATTTTCGTGGCTCCATTCAAAACAACGCGCCGGGGTTTCAGATCGCCCCGATGGTGGACATTGTTTTCCTGCTGCTGATTTTCTTTCTCGTGACTTGGAATTTTTCACGCAACGAGACCGAGTTGGATGTCAAAGTCCCGAAAGCCCGTGAGGGAAAGGAAACCCGGCGGGCTGTCGGGGAAGTCATCCTGAATGTCAAAAGTAACGGCACCGTGGTCATGAACCGCCGCCAAATGAACGCGGCAGAACTTCAGGACACGCTCCAAAAAATCGCCTCCCTCTACCCCGATCAGGCCGTGATCCTGCGCGGTGACGAGAGCACTGACTACCGTCATGTCGTCGAGGTTCTGGATACTTGCCGTCGGGCAAACATCTGGAATGTCGCATTTGCGACCAGTCGCCCCGAATGAGGATTGCCGGCCTGCTGCTTCTCGCGGCAACCCCGCTGATCGCCCAAGAACCCATCGAGGTGCGGCGTGCTCTTCCGGCGACCGCTGTCGACCCGGCGGGTTATCAAAATCCCGCCTGGATGGATCACTTGCCTCCAGAAATCCGCCGCGCCGAACCCGTTCATCCGGTCCAAATCCCCGCGCCGGTCGTGATCGCCAATCCAGATCCTGTGCCGACTCCCGTGCCAGTAGCCCCGCCGGTTCCCGTTGCGACTCCAGAGCCCGCGCCGGTGGCTGTGGAAACCACACCGACGAACAGCAAAGCCGAGGAAGCGCTTGCCAGAGCGAATAATTTTTACGCCCGAAAAATGCCGGAGTTCGCGATTCCGGAATACGAGAAATTCCTGATCTTGCAGACCAGTGGGCCGGGGAGGGACGGGGCGCTTTTCCGACTCGCCGAGAGCCACCGCATTTCCGGCAACCCAGCGGCGGCTCGCATCGCCTACGAAAAGCTCGTGAATGAATTCCAGTCTGGCGAGTTCGCCGCCGCCGGCGCATTCCGTTTGGGCGAAATTCTCTTCGCCGAAAAATTCTACGAACCCGCGACGATCCAATTCGAGTTGGCCGCTCGTGAGGCCACGGAGCCGGGCATTCGTCTCGCTTCCACCTATTTTGCCGCCCGTGGGCTTGATGCCTTGAAACGCGACGATTCCGCCGAGGAGCGGTATCGCTCCGTGCTCGAGCAGACGGCTGATAATCCCTATCTCGAAAATGCGGCCATGGCGCTTGGGGCGCTGCAACTCCGTCGTGGAAAAAACGAGGCCGCTCTGAAGACCTACGAGACCCTTTCGCAAATCGCCACCGCGCCCGATGTCTCCGCGAGCGCCGCCTTGCAAGCGGCACGGCTTGCCAAGGAATCCGGCGCGAACGCGAAAGCCTTCTCGCTTTTCGAGGCCGCGGCCCAGAAATCCGCTGATCCGAAAACCCAATCCGAGGCGCTCGTGGAATCCCTCCGCCTCCGCTATCAAGCGAAGGACTTCGAGGGCGTGGTGAAAGCCGCCACGGCCGCCGTGGCATCCATGGACCCCACCGCCCGCGCCGAAGTCATCCAAATCCTCGCCGCCTCCCTGCGCCAGACCGGTCGTGAAAACGAGGCCCGCCAAGCCTACGACCGGCTTCTCGCCGAACACGCCGCTTCGGCCACGCCCGAGATTCTCTACCAACGCCTGTTGACTCTCTATGCGTTGAAAGATCCGACGCTGCCTGCCGAAGCCGACAAGTTTTTGCAAACCTCCGCCGAGCCCAAGCAGAAAGCCGCCGTGTCATTGCTCAAAGCCGAATCCCTTTTTCAACGCAACGAATACGCCGCCGCCGCGCGGGCTTACGAACCGATCTTGGCGAACACCTGGCTCACCAAAGATCAGCAAACAGCGGCTCTCTACAAATTCGCGTGGGCACTCAGCTCCTCGGGAGATTTTGCCGGAGCGGTGCGTGCCTATACCGAATTCCTTGCCAAAAATCCGAACGACAAACTCGCTTCCGGGGCGCTCTTTCAGCGCGGGTTGGCCCAGCAAAAAATGAAAGCCTATCCCGAGGCCGTGGCGGATTTTGATTTGCTCCTGAAAGATTACTCGATGAGCAAGGATGTGGAATTGGCCTTGCTCCAAAAGGCTCTCACGCTGGGCACGCTGAACAAATATCCCGAGATGGCGTCCGTCTTTCGCGAGTTGCTCGCGAAGTATCCGCAGTCCGCCGCCGCCGCGCAGGCGAATTACTGGATTGGTTGGGAAGCCAGTGAAAAGAAGAACCACAAGGAAGCCCTGCCATTCCTCGACCGCGCCCGCACTCTCGACGCCAAAAACTACGGCGAGCGGGCCTCGCTTCGCATCATTCTGTCTTTTTACCAACTTGAGAATCTCGAGTCCCTCGGTGCCGAGGTCGATCGCTATCAGGGCGCGCCTCTGCCTCCCCAAATCCTCGCTTGGCTCTCGCAAGGCTTGATCGAAAAAGGCGAATTCGCCAACGCTGCTAAAATCCTCCAACCCCTCGCCGATCAGCCGGCCTCAGCCACTCCGGATATTTTGATTCTTCTGTCCGAGGCGCGTCTCGGTTTGGGAGATTTTGCCGGAGCGGGTCAGGCCGCCGACAAATTCCTCGCCGCCGTTTCCCAGCCTCCCGCTCAAGCGAGAGGAAACATCGCCAAGGCCCGAGCCGAAGCCGGGCTGCAGCGTTATCCAAGTGCCCGTCAAGCGGTGGACCAAGCCCTCTTTCTACAACCCGAAGGCCGCCTCAACTCCGAAGCGCGTATCGCTTCCGGGGATGTTTATTTTGCCGAGGGGGACTACGACAGTGCCGCTCGGGCCTTTCTTTCCGTGTCGGTTCTCAGTGACGACCAAAAGCTCGCCCCGAAGGCCTTATCGCGCGCTGCCGAATCCTACGAGCGGGCCAACAACCCCGAGGAAGCCGACAAGGTTCTCAAAGAACTCGCGGAGCGTTTTCCAAACTACCGTCGCGATTCTTGAGTTGATGCTCCTCTTTGGCGGGTGCCTGCTTCATCTCCACCAATAATCAGAAGAGGCCGGTGCGAGGGTTTCCCTGATCTTGATTGGAGAAACCCAGTAGACCATGGTGGTCGAATGACAGCTGTTTCGACCGATTTGATCTCGGAAATCCTCGAATTGAAGCGCGCCCGCAACGCGGTGATCCTCGCGCACAACTACCAAATCGCCGCGATCCAGGAGGTGGCTGATTTTGTGGGCGACTCTCTAGGGCTCAGCCGCCAAGCGGCCGCGACCGGTGCCGAGGTGATCGCCTTTTGCGGCGTTCATTTCATGGGCGAGACGGCGAAGATTTTGAGCCCGGGAAAAACCGTGGTCATTCCGGACATGGATGCTGGTTGCTCGCTCTCAGATTCCTGCCCGCCGGAAAAGCTCGCCGCGTTTCTCGAGGAGCACCGCGATAAGAACTACTATGTCATCGCCTACATCAATTGCAGTGCGGGTGTGAAGTCACTGTCCGATGTGATTGTGACGAGTGGCAACGCCGTCAAAATCGTCAACGCCGCGCCGAAGGATCGCAACATCCTCTTCGTGCCCGACCAAAACCTCGGCGCATGGGTAATGGAGCAAACCGGTCGCAAAATGGATCTTTGGCGGGGGAGTTGCTATGTGCATGTGGAGTTCACGCGTGAGAGCATCAACCGGATCAAGGCAGAATACCCTGGGGCGTTCGTCGTGGCTCATCCCGAGTGCACGCATGCGGTGCGGCTTTTGGCCGACGAGGTCTGCTCGACCGAGAAAATGGTCTCGTTCTGCCGCGAGAACCCGGCGAAGGATTTCATCATCGTTACCGAGAGCGGCATGCTCCACCGGCTACGCCGCGAGGTTCCGGGGAAAAATTTCATCCCTGGCCCGACCGACCACTGCGCGTGCGCGGATTGCCGCTACATGAAATTGAACACGCTGGAAAAGCTGCGCGACTGCCTGGCGAACCTCGAACCGCAAATCCACATTCCCGAGGAAACCCGGGCCAAGGCCGAGCGCGCGGTGCGTCGGATGTTGGAGCAATCCTGATCCAGCCTCGACACCGGCCGCGTGCTGTGGAATGGGATGTGGGATGGCAATAGACGCGATACTTTTTGATTTGGACGACACCTTGATCGTCGATGAGGCGGTTTCCAAAGAGGCGCTGGCCTCGACGGCGAAAAAAGCCGCGAGCGAATGCGGCATCGATCCCGCCTGCATGACGAAGGATGTGCACCGCATCGGCTCCGGCCTCTGGCGCGAGGGCCCGTGCCATCCCTACACGAAATCGATCGGCATCAGTTTTCACGAGTGCCTCTGGGGACGCTTCGAAGGCGAGTCGCCGGAGCTGACCGCTCTGAGGAATTGGGCGTCGCGCTACCGGGTCGAGGTTTTCTCTGCCGCTCTGGCCGCACAGGAGCAACCCGACGAGGATTTGGCTGAGACACTCGCCGCGCACTTCAGCACCGAGCGCCGCCGCCTTCAGCGCCTCATGCCCGACGCGGTCGAAACGCTCGTTCGTCTTAAAGCTGATTACAAAGTCGCCCTCCTCACCAACGGGGCCCCGGATTTGCAGCGCGAAAAAATCGCCGCCTCCGGCCTATGCGCGTATTTCGATGCCATCGCCGTTTCCGGCGAGCGCGGGGTGGGGAAACCCAAACCCGAAATCTTCCAAATGCTCCTTGCTGATCTCGGAGTCACCGCCGACCGCGCCGTGATGGTCGGCAACAGCCTCGAGCGCGACATCGCCGGGGCGCTCAATGCTAATCTTGCGTCCGCCATTTGGATTCAAGTTCCCGGCTCCGAAGAGCGCGCCGATGTGGCCCCACACCACACGATCCGAGGATTGCACGAAATCCCTGCGCTGGTGGCGGGGATGTGATCCTCCGCGCATCGCTCTCCCGTTTCATGTGGAGGGCTGTCCTCCGTGACAGCCCATTTTTGCGAGCGAAGCCCGCCCCTGTAAAAAATGAGGGGGCCGCGCTGGCGCGCGGGGATTATGGGCGCCGACGGAGCGTCGCCCTCCAAGTGGCTTCAGGCCTTCTTTGAGGGAAGGTGGTCCAGACAGAATTCTTGGCCGGTTGCGGTGACACGGAATTCCGCCTCGGGGTGGGTTAGTTCGGTGGCGTCGCAGTTTTCGCACCGGTGGAGGGCTTCCGAGGTTTTGGCGGATTGGAAGCGCGCACGGCGGTTGGCGGTTTGGCGTTGGTCCATCCGGTTTCGTAGGAATGAGGGGCCGAAAAAGAGGAGGTAGTTCCCGAGGCACATGACGACCATCATTTTGGCCGAGAGCGGCCCGAAAACCAGATACAGGGCCGGAAGCAGTAGGCTGAACAGCGCCACCCATTTCATTTTCACCGGCAGGATCAGGAACAGCAGAATTTCGAAATTTGGAGCCAGCGTGGCGACGGCGAGGAACAGTGAGAGGTTGAGAAAAAAATTCCCGCCGCTGACGCCGAAGATAAAAGCCGAGGCGATGCAGAGGAACATCCCGAGGAGGTAATAGGCATTCAGGCGAAAAGCTCCCCAACTTGACTCGAGCATGTCGCCGATCCACCAGGTGAAGAGCAGGTAGAAAATGATCCAAAGAATCCGGGTCGTTTCGGGAATGAAAATCCATGTCACGAGCCGCCAGACCTCGCCGCGCAGCACGGCGGAGCGGTCGAGATCCAGCACAGCCGCGTAGCCTGGTTCGAATGTGACGATCAGGAAAACCAGGGCGTTGAAGGCGACGACATAGCGGATCAAGCCGGGAATGGCGAAACGGCTGAGGGATTTTTCGAGGCGGTCGAGAAAGGTCATGGTTGCGGGAAGTTCTCTATTTCGAATGCGTGTTTGTAAATTTCGGAAGCTCGCGGAGGGAGGCCTCGCGGGCCCATTCGGGGAAATCCTCGGGCAATGGTGCGGTGAAGGAGAGGACTTGGCCCGTGGCGGGGTGGGTGAAGGCCAGCTTCCATGCATGGAGCATGTGACGCTCAAATTTTCCGCGCCGGCCATAGGCAGGGTCTCCCGACACGGAATGCCCGAGGTGTTTCAAGTGAACGCGAATCTGGTGCGTGCGGCCGGTCTTGGGATGGCATTGGACGAGAGCTTTTCCCTCGCGGGAATCCAACACACGGTAGTGAGTCAGAGCCTCGCGGCCCCGATCAATGACGGCCATTTTTTGGCGGTGGATGGCGTGCCGACCGATGGCGGCATCGATTTTTCCGTGAGGCATGCGGGGGACTCCATCGACCAGGGCGAGGTAGGTTTTTTCGACATTCCGGGAGGCGAACTGATCGGCAAGCGAGCGGTGGGTTTGTTCGGTTTTCGCGACCACGAGGACTCCGGAAGTTTCCTTGTCGAGTCGGTGGACGATGCCCGGACGCTCCGTTCCGCCGACGACCTCGATGCCTGCGCAGTGGTGAAGGAGGCCGTTGGCAAGGGTGCCTTCGCGGTTTCCCGCGCCCGGGTGGACGACGAGGCCAGCAGGTTTGTCGAGGACGAGGAGGTGTTCATCCTCGAAAAGAATGCCCAACGGCATCTCCTGCGCAGCGAGGGGGGAGGGGAGGGTTTCCTCGGGAATCTCCAAAACCACGGAATCACCCTCGCGCAGGACGAGCGAGGGTTTGGCCGGAGTGCCATTCACGCGGGCGCGTCCATCACGGATGAAACTCTGTAAGCGGGAGCGGGAAAAATCGGGACAGAGACCGCCGAGAAACCGGTCGAGGCGCTCACCGGCATCGGCGGGCCCGGCAATGGATTCGACGCGGTTGGAAGGCGGGTTGGACATGGAGGAGAAGGTAGTGCAGTTTCGCCACCGCCGTAAACTCCAGTCCCTTCCTTCATGCCAAACTACGAGGATTATCCATCAACTCCTGGCGAGGATTCGCCACTTTACGAATCATGTCCCGAATGTGGTGAGGTGATGGATATGGGCACGATTCAGATTTTCTCCCGCGTGGCGTGTTCAGCTTGTGGAGTGGAGTTCATGGCCCGGTGTCATATTGACCGTTTTCAAATCCTCGAATCGATTGCCGAGGGGGGGACCTCTTCGGTTTTCAAGGCCGTGGAGAAAAATTCAGGCCGCGTGGTGGCTTTGAAAGTCATGAAACAGGATGCTCAACACGAAATCCAAACCCTCGCGATCATGGAGGTCAACCATCCGAATATCGTTAGTTTTTTTTCGTTAGGGCACGCGCAAGGGAACTTATACCTCGCGATGGAGTTTCTTGGCGGAGGTTCCCTTGATGATTTGATTCAAGAGAGGGGACCGATCAATGAAGCGACTGTGTTGAGCATCGGGATTCAGGTGGCGGAGGGCCTGTCAGTCGCTCTAGCGCGTGGGTTGATCCACCGCGACATCAAACCTGCGAATATTTTATTCACTGATTCACAGACCGCGAAATTGGTGGATTTCGGTCTTAGTGCCCAACCGCTCGGCGAAGTTTGGGGGACGCCTGACTATATCGCCCCCGAGAAACTCGCCGAGCAACCCGAGGATTTTCGTAGCGATATCTACAGTCTCGGCTCGACGCTCTTTCATGCCCTAACAGGTCAGCCTCCTTATAAAACAGACAATGTCCCACTCGCGGACTTGCGGGATTTAAAAAATCACCCGGTCGATCTTCGTGAGTTGGCGCCCGGCGTTGGCGAGGAAACTGCGCGAGTCGTTCATCGCATGATGGCTCTTGAGCCATCCGAGCGCCTAGCGGACTATCACGAATTGATCACTCAACTCCAAATGGCTTTGGGGGAAGTCCCTTCTCGCTCACATTGACGCCACTCGTTGTTGACGAGTAGTCTTTAGCTCATTCGCGAAATGAGCATCCTTGATCGATATGTCCTGAAAAAATTCCTCGTGCCGTTCGCGTATTGTTTTTTCGGGTTTGTGAGCATTTGGTTCATCTTCGACCTAGCCGATAACATTGGGGATTTTATCAAAGGCCAGCCGAGTTTTGAGGTTTTGCTAGGGTATTATGCCACGCAGGTTCCGGAGATTATTGTTATAGCCCTCCCGCTCGCCGCCTTGCTGGCCATCTTGTATGCGTTGGCCGCGATGTCCCGGGCAAATGAAATCATTTCCATGCTCGGAGCTGGCAGAAGTGTTGTGCGAATCTTATGCCCTCTCATTTTTGCGGGCGTGATTCTTTCAATAATAAATGCCTATTTTAACTACGAGAGTGCCCCGAAGGCCTCTGGGGTAAAAAAAATAATTATTAGTGAGATAAACGACGGTAAAAAGAAGGATCGCACGATCCGCGGAAATCTTTTTATCAATCGGGAGGACAAGCGTTTTTGGTTTGCTTCAAAATTATCAATCGAAAGAAGTATATTGTCGGATATACATGTGGTTCAGCAGGATTCTGATGGGAAAATAATTGAGCAATGGTATGCCAATGAAGCAAAATTTGAACCGGATACCGGTGTATGGTTTTTCAAAAATGCCCGTCATGTGATTGTGGACCAAAATGGTGACATCACTACAAATGAGTTACACGACTCGATGGTTATTGATAAATTTAATGAAACAATATGGAGGCTGGCGAGTTCTACGCTTAAGGCGGATTTTTTATCGGTTCCAGAACTCCGAGAATACCTTAAGTTCAACAGTGATTATCCCGAAAAACGACTCGCGCCTTATCGAATGCATCTTCACTACCGATGGGCAACCCCTACAGTTTGCTTTCTTGTCGTCTTGGTAGCCGCGCCTTGTGGGATTGTTTATTCCAGACGGGGAATGCTTGGAGGTGTGGCGTTGGCGATCGGGCTGTTTTTTTCACTGGTTTTCCTGAGCAATCTTTTCTTGGCACTGGGTAAGGGGGGGCGCGTTTCGCCGTTTATAGCGGCTTGGGGGCCGATGATCGCTTTTTTCGCCGTCGGGCTGTATCTCCTCTGGATGCGTTCGACAAACAGGGACCTCCCCCGACTCCGAATTCCGGGACTTTCATGATGCAAGCCGATTGGGAAATCAAATCACGGGCCCACCAGTGCTCACGCACCGGGAGGGAATTTGCTGAGGGTGAGTTTTTCTACACGATCCTTGTTCGAGAGGGGGAGGGTTTCCTTCGAGAGGACATGAGCGAAGAGGCGTGGAACGAACGAAACGAAAACATTCAGCCGTTCTCATTCTGGCGTTCCAAATACGAGCCGCCGGCCCCGCCGCCTGCCGAGCCACTGCCTCGCGATGATGCCGAGGGATTGCTGCGCCGATTGATCCAGGAAAACGACCCCACCTACTCGAATGTCCGCTACATTTTGGCCCTCATGTTGGAGCGCAAGCGAGTGATCCGGCCGCTGGAAAGTTCGGACGACGACATGCTGGTTTACGAACACCTCGCCACGGGGGAGACTTTCGTGCTGGCGAATCCCAAACTTTCGTTCGAACGCATTCCCGAGGTTCAACGCGAGGTCTCGGCGCTGCTCGCTCCTGCAGCCTGACATGGCGGCGCAAAACGCCCCGCTGCTTTTCCTCGCGCCCATGGCGGGTGTGACGAACACGGTCTTTCGCAGACTCTGCAAAAATCTAGGTGCCGATGTGCTCACCACGGAGTTCGTATCCGCCGAGGGGATTCTTCATCGCAACGAGCGAACCCGGCGCTACATCGAGTTTCAGCCCGATGAGCGTCCGGTGGGAGTTCAGCTTTTTGGTGCGAGTCCCGAGCGGCTCGCGGAGGCCGCAAAGGCTGTCATTGACTGGGTCGGGCCGGATTTTATCGATCTGAATTTCGGTTGTCCGGTGAATAAAGTGGTCTCGCGCAACGGAGGCTCCTCGCTGCTCAAAGATTGTCCGCTTTTGAAAAAAGTCGCCGCGTCGGTGGTCTCGGCGGCCGGGCCGGTTCCAGTCACCGCAAAAATCCGGATCGGCTGGGATTCGAAAACAATCAACGCCACGGAAACGGCGCGGATTTTGGAGGGCGAGGGGATTAAGCGTTTGGCCGTTCACGGGCGAACCAAGGAGCAGGGCTACACTGGGCAAGCCGATTGGGCGGTGATTTCGGCGGTTGTTTCTGCAGTTCGGATTCCTGTGATCGGTAATGGCGATTTGGATTCCGCCACGATCGCCTTGGCGCGCTGGAAAGAATCCGGAGCCGCTGGTCTCATGATCGGCCGTGCGGCGATGAACCACCCGTGGATTTTCCGGGAAATCCGAATGGCTTTGGATGGTGGGGCGAGTGCTCCAGTGGTTGGTCTCCGCGAGAAGTGGGATTTTATCCTTCATCATGCCGAACTCGAAATCGCTTGGTGGAATGGCGTGGAGGAGCCGGCGATAAAATCCATGCGTTCCCGTCTCATGTCTTACACCCGGGGGCTGCCGGGTGGAGCCCGCTTGAGGGAGAGTTTGCAGCATCTGGACTCATTAGCCCGCCTCCGCGAAATCGCCGAGGAGCATTCCTCCGCACATAACGAGTGCGCATAAAAGATGGGAAAATCTTTGCGCGATCGAAATCCACGCGGATAGGATCGAGGCACATGGCAAAGCGTCGCCCTATCAAGATCGGCCGTCACACCCTCGGCGGCCGGGAACTCCTTTTTATTCTAGGCCCCTGCGTCATGGAGTCGCCGGCCTTCACTCGCCGGATGGCGACCCGGATCAAAAAAATCTGTGATGGCGAGGGGGCTTCCTTCGTATTCAAAGCCTCCTATGACAAAGCGAATCGCACCTCGGTGAAATCTTTCCGCGGCACTTCGGTTCGCGATGGGGGTGCCCTCCTGGCCGAGATCGGAGCTGCCATCGAGGCCCCGGTCACCACCGATATCCACTCGCCCGAAGAAGCCCAAATCGCTGCCGAGTTTGTCGATATCCTCCAAATCCCCGCGTTCCTCTGCCGTCAAACCGATCTCATCGTGACAGCGGCCCAAACCGGCCGGGTGGTGAATGTCAAAAAAGGCCAATTCCTCGCTCCGTGGGATATGAAAAATGTTGCCACCAAACTCGTGGGGGCCGGTTGCCGGGACTATTTCTTCACCGAGCGCGGAACGACCTTCGGCTACAACAATCTGGTTGCCGACATGCGCTCGATCCCCTGGATGCAGGAACTCGGCGCACAAGTGGTATTCGACGCCACCCACTCGGTTCAGCGCCCCGGTGGGGCAGGGGATACCACTTCCGGCGATGGGACGTTGGCACCTGTCCTGGCCCGGTCGGCGGTTTCCGCCGGTTGCGACGGGGTGTTTCTCGAGACTCACGAAAATCCCGCCCGTGCCCTCTCCGACGGTCCAAACCAAGTGCCGTTGCGCGACCTTCCGCGTCTCATCAAACAACTCCGAGCCCTTCGTGAAATTGTCGCCTAGAATTTTCCTGCTGACTCTGGGGTTTGCCATCCTTCCCTTGCAGGCGGATGACACGCCCAAGCCCTCGTCTTCCCCCGAAGAGAAGGAATTGGATCTCCCCGTTCCGGTCGGCATTCCCGTGAATGGCATCAAGATTCCACATTACAATTCGGATGGGAAATTGGCGCTGCTTCTCGAAGCCGATACGGCCCTGAAAAACGATGACGCCAATGTCCAATTCACCAATCTCAAGCTGGAGGCGCTGGATGAAGAGGACCGGAAAATTTTCGTTGAACTCCCCCAAGCGGTTCTTAACCTCGACACCCGAATCCTGACTGGAGACAAAACCGTCAACATCCGCCGAGAGGATTTTACCATTTCCGCCGATTGGATTGAGTTCAACACCAAGACCCGTTTCGGAACCGTGAGGGGAAATATCCACATGGTTCTCACCTCAGATGATCCTGATCTAGAAGTTACAACCCCATGAAAAAAATCGCTTTATTCAGTCTTTCATTGCTTTGCCCGCTGCTCGTTGCGTCCGCGCAGGAGTCCACGGGGGCCATTTCTACCTTGGAAGCCGACTCCAAAAAGAAGCCCGGTTTTCTGAGTCCCATGGGGGAGCGCCCCAAAGGTGCGAAAACCGAAATCACCGCTTCCGAGGAGGCCTCTTTCGATAACGAAAAAAATGTCGCCGAATTCAAGGGTGGCGTCGTGGTGAAGGATACCCAGTTCACCCTCTCCTGCGACACGCTGACCGTGAAGCTCGCCAAAGACCGAGGCGGCATTGAGGTCGCGGAGGCACGCGGGAATATCGTCGTCGTTCAAGCGACGGACCCTGCCAACCCCAAACAGGAAAAAGCCATCGGCCGTGCGGGCCAAATGACCTACAAGCCCGACACGGGCGATATCACCCTCCGAGAATGGCCCTCGATTCAGCAGGGCATCAACAATCAAGTCGCCACCGAGGTCGGCACAGTGATGTATCTCAAGAGTTCCGGCGAATCCCGCACGGTGGGTGGTAGCAAAACCGTCATTTCCGACACCGCAAAAGCCCAATGAGCGACGCTGTTTCCTCCGCTGGCTCTCTCCTCCGCACCGAGGGGTTGGTGAAAATCTACAATGGCCGCCGCGTTGTGAACGGTGTGGATATCAATGTCAAAAGCGGTGAGATCGTTGGTCTGCTCGGTCCCAATGGGGCCGGAAAGACGACGAGTTTCTACATGATCGTTGGCCTCGTGCGCCCGAACGGGGGACAGGTTTTTTTCCGCGATGCAGATGTCACCTCGATGCCGATGTATCAACGCGCCCGCCATGGCATGGGTTACCTGCCCCAGGAGGAATCGATTTTCCGAAAACTCACGGTGGAGGAAAACATCCTCGCGATACTCGAAACCACCGGCGCCTCGAAGAAGGAGCGCAAGCAACGATGTGAGGAATTACTCACCCGCTTCGGCATCGAGCACATCGCAAAAAATGAAGCGCTGACTCTCTCGGGCGGCGAGAAGCGCCGACTCACCATCGCCCGCTCGCTCGTCACGAATCCCTCGCTCCTCATGCTCGACGAGCCATTCAGCGGCGTGGATCCGATCGCCGTTCACGATGTTCAGCAAATCATCCAGGACCTCCGCTCGCAGGGACTCGCGATTCTTATTACCGACCACAATGTCCGAGAGACGCTCAATATCGTGGACCGCGCCTACCTCATCTTCGAAGGTCGCGTGGAGAGCCAAGGGAACAAGGAATTCCTGCTGAATGACCCGATTAGCCGCAAACTCTACCTCGGCGAATCCTTCTCCATGTGAGAAATTAGAATTTCCCGCTTGCGGACGCCGACTTGATGGGTCCACTTAGGTAATCTTTTTCCGATCTTTCCAATGACCCAATCGCCAAAAAAGGTAACGCACATCACCGTTGGCCATTTTTACGCGACCCACGCCGAAAAACTCGGTCTTCGTCTGGAGGGGAGTTCGCGTGGGCTCAATCGCCTCATCCGCGAGCCCACGATCAACCGCCCCGGCTTGGCTCTGGCGGGATTTTACAGTTATTTCGCCGTCAAACGCATTCAAGTCTTTGGCTCTGCCGAGATGGGCTATCTCAAGAGCCTCAGCCCGGTGACGCTGAAGGAACGCGTGCGCGTCATGCTGGCTCGTAAGATGCCGTGCATCGTTGTTGCGCGAAACCTTCCGATTCCGCCAGCCCTCCTCGATGCGGCCTCGGAATTCGAAATTCCGATCATGCGAACCAGCATGATCACGATGAAATTCATCAACGCCGCCACCATCCTGCTCGAGACCGATTTTTCGCCCTCGACTACCGAGCATGGAAGCATGGTCAGTATCCTTGGTGTGGGAACACTCATCCGTGGCGCCAGCGGAATCGGCAAAAGCGAGTGCGTCCTTGGCCTCATCGAGCGTGGATACAGTCTCGTTGCCGACGACCTCACGCGCTTCCGTTCCGTCGAGGGCTCCGAACTCATCGGCACGGCGGACGGCATTTCCCGATACCACATGGAAGTCCGCGGCATTGGCATTATCAACATCGCGTCGATTTTTGGCGTAGGCGCCGTGGTGCCACAGAAAAAACTCAACTTCGTCGTGACATTGAAGGATTGGCACGAGGTCGAGAATGTGGATAGAATAGGACTGGATCGCGAAACTTATGAAATCCTTGGCATCAAAGTCCCACATGTCACCTTGCCGGTTCGCATCGGCCGTGACATTGCACGGCTCGTGGAAGTAGCCGCGTTGGACCAGAAGCTCAAGGACATGGGAGAAAACAGCGCTCAGGAGTTCAACCAAAAGCTCCTTCACATGATCAGCGAACGCCGGAACAGATAAATGGGAATCCTTACTAAGAAAAAAACCACGGACGACGCGCAGCGCTGCAATAGCGAAGTGGTGATCGAAAATCGCAATGGCCTCCACGCTCGCCCTGCGGCGATGTTTGTTAAAATCTCCAGCCGCTATCGTGCCGAGGTTTGGGTTGAAAAAGACGGTGAGCGTGTGAATGGAAAAAGCATTATGGGCCTCATGATGCTCGCGGCTGGCAAAGGGTCCAAACTCATCATCCACGCCGAGGGTGCTGATGCTGAAAAAGCCGTCGCCGAAATCAAAAATCTCGTCGAAACCCGTTTCGGGGAGGACTAGTCACTTTCCCTCACACCCCATGCGGGTGATTTCTTTTTTTCACCGCTTGGCTTAGATTTTTATCCGCCATGCGACCCGAAAAATTTACCATCAAGCTCCGCGAGGCCCTGAACTCCGCCCTTGAGTCGGCCTCGAAAAACGACAACCCCGAGATCACACCGGAGCATTTCTTGCTCGCGCTCCTCGAGCAATCCGATGGTCTCGCCAAGCCACTCTTCGAAAAACTCGGCGTCTCCGTTTCCTCTCTCGAATCCCGCCTCAGCGACGCGATAGCCAAACTCGCTAAAGTCCGTGGCGCATCCCAGCCCCAAATCTCCCAGGAACTCCGCATAATCCTCGATGGTGCCGAGGGGGAGATGGCGGTGCTGAAAGACGAATTCACCAGCGTGGAGCACTTCCTCCTCGCGCTCATGACCACCAAGTGCGCCACCGCAAAAATGCTCGAGCAAAGCGGTGTCACCCGCGACCGCCTGATGCAGGCGCTCGTCGCCGTTCGTGGCAGTCAGCGCGTCACCGACCAAGACCCCGAGGGCAAATACCAAACCCTCGAAAAATACGGCCGCGACCTCACCGCTGCCGCCCGCGCGGGCAAGATCGATCCGGTCATTGGACGCGATGACGAGATCCGCCGCACCATGCAGGTCCTCTCCCGCCGTTCCAAAAACAACCCCGTCCTCATCGGCGAGCCGGGCGTGGGCAAGACCGCGATCGTGGAAGGCCTCGCCCGCCGCATCATTTCGGGGGATGTCCCCGAGTCCCTCAAAAACAAGCGCCTCATCGCGATGGATATCGGCTCGATGGTTGCCGGCGCAAAATTTCGCGGCGAGTTCGAAGATCGCCTCAAAGCCTTTCTCAAAGAAGTCACCGCCAGCGAAGGTGAGGTCATTCTTTTCATCGACGAACTCCACACCATCGTCGGCGCCGGGGCCGCCGAGGGCTCGATGGATGCCTCGAATCTCCTCAAACCCCAACTCGCCCGAGGCGAACTCCACACCATCGGTGCCACCACGCTCGACGAATATCGGAAATACATCGAGAAGGACGCCGCCCTCGAGCGCCGCTTCCAGCCTGTGATGGTCGGCGAGCCCAGCGTCGAGGACACCATCGCGATCCTGCGCGGACTCAAGGAACGCTATGAAGTCCATCACGGCGTGCGAATCCAAGACGCCGCCCTCATCGCCGCCGCCGTTCTCAGCGACCGCTACATCAGCGACAGATTCCTCCCCGACAAAGCCGTCGATCTCATGGATGAAGCTGCGTCCCGCCTGAAGATCGAACTCGAATCCCTCCCCACCGAACTCGACCAGCTCGAGCGCCAAGTCATGCAGCTCGAAATGGAACGCGCCGCTCTCAAGAAAGAAAAAGACGCCGCCAGTCGCGAGCGGCTCGAGAAATTGGAAAAAGAACTCGCCGACGCCAAGGAGCACGCCTCGACACTCCGTGCTCAGTGGCTCAAGGAAAAAGAGGAGATCGGCAAATCCCAAAAAGTCGCCGAGAAACTCGACCACCTCCGCGCCGAACTCGAGCAGGCGCAGCGTCGCGGCGACCTCCAACGCGCCAGCGAAATCCAATACGGCCTCATCCCCGCAGCCGAGGGGGAACTCCATAAAATCGAACCCGACTCGAAAGGCACCACGATCCTTCGCGAAGAAGTCACCGAAGAAGACATCGCAAAAGTCGTTTCCACCTGGACCGGCATCCCAGTTTCCCGACTGCAAGAAGGCGAGCGCGCCAAGCTCGTGAAAATGGAAGAGCGCCTCATGCAGCGCGTCATCGGCCAGCAACAAGCCATCAAAGCCGTCTCGAACGCCGTCCGCCGGGCCCGCGCCGGCCTGCAGGACGAAAACCGCCCCATCGGCTCCTTCCTCTTCCTCGGCCCCACCGGCGTCGGAAAAACCGAACTCTCCAAAGCCCTAGCCGAATTTCTCTTCGATGACGAAGCCGCGATCATCCGCCTCGACATGTCCGAATACATGGAGAAGCACACCGTTGCCCGACTCATCGGCGCGCCTCCCGGCTATGTCGGATACGAGGAAGGCGGGCAACTCAGCGAGGCTGTGCGCCGCAAGCCCTACGCCGTCGTCCTCTTTGACGAGGTGGAAAAAGCCCACCCCGATGTTTTTAATGTCCTCCTGCAGGTGCTCGATGACGGCCGCATCACGGATGGTCAAGGCCGCACAGTGGATTTTAAGAACACTGTGCTCATCATGACCTCGAACATCGGCAGCCAATTCATCATGGAAGACCTGCCGGTGGAGGAGCGGAACCGCCGCGTCCAAGAAGCGCTTCGCGGCCATTTCCGTCCGGAGTTCCTGAATCGCATCGATGAGATCATCATCTTCGACCGTCTCGATGCCTCCCAGATAACCAGCATTGTGGATATCCAACTCCAGAGACTCCTGACCCGCCTGCAGAAACAAAACCTGACGCTGACGCTCGACGATGCCGCCCGAAAATTCCTCGCCAAGGAAGGCTACGACCCCGCCTACGGAGCCCGCCCTCTGAAGCGAGTCATCCAACGCGAAATCCTCGACCCGCTCAGCCTGGAAATCCTCGACGGCAAATTCCTCGAAGGCGACCACATCACCGCCACCGAAAAAGACAACCGCCTGGTTTTCCTGCGTCCTGAGTAGTCCGCCCTCGACCAGCAGGCTGCTTCAGGTAGCAGCAACAATATCAATTTTCTGGCTTGGTGATTTCGCCCCGCTGCTTGTGACCCATGGCGTCGTAGGCCGCATATTTATACATCTCGGAGAGGGTGGGGTAGTTGTAGCAGGTCTCGATGAAGATCGAGGCGGTCTGCTTGAGGAGAAGTGCGGTGAGGCCGATGTGGACGAGATCTGTGGCCTCTTCGCCGATGACATGGATGCCGAGGAGTCGCATGTCGTCGGCAGCAAAGAGAAGTTTCAAAAACCCATCATCTTCTCCGATGATGAAGCCGCGGCTGTTTTGGGAGTAGCTGCTTCGCCCGACGACATACGGGATTTTCTTTTCGCGGAGGGATTCCTCGCTTTCTCCGGCGCTGGAGCATTCGGGGATTGTGTAAATGCCGAGAGGGAGGATTCGGGCGAGGTCGGTTTTGTATTTGAGATCGAAGGCATGGCACATCGCGACGCGGCCTTGCTCCATCGAAGTGGAGGCGAGGGCCGGAAAACCGATCACATCCCCTGCGGCGTAAATGTGCGGGAGCGAGGTTTGGTAGTGCTCGTTAACTTGGAGGAGGCCCCGTTTGTCGGGTTGGAGGCCGATATCTTCGAGGCCCATCCCGCTGGTGTTGCCTTGGCGACCGGCGGCTGCTAGGACGGCATCGAAGGATCGGACACCACCATTTTTCAGAACGGCTTCAATTTTTTCGCCGGAGGTGAGGGATTCGATCTGCTCGCCGAGCAGAAGTTCGATGCCCATTCCTCGCATGGCATTTTGAAGTGTCACAGAGACCTCGGCATCGAGAAAACCCAGCAGGCGATCACGGCCATCCACCAAAACGACCTTCACACCAAGCGCCGCAAAAATGCAGGCATATTCACTGCCGATCACGCCACCACCGATAATGAGCATCGAGGCGGGAAGCTCGGGAATCGAAAGAATCGTATCGGACTCGAAAAGCCGTGCGTCGTGCCAAGGGTAGGTGGCGGGGTGGTGTGGGCGGGTGCCAGTGGCGATCAGGATTTTTTCTGCGGTGAGGGTTTGGACTGTGCCGTCGTTTTGAGAGACCGAAATCGTGTTCGCATCAGAAAAAATAGCCGTCCCGTGGATCACCTCGACCTGGTGCCGACTCATGTTTTTTCGAATCCGGTCGCGCTCGCGGGTGCGGACATTGTGGAAATGGTGAAGGAAATTCTTGGCGTTGATGCGCTGGCTGAAGTCGAAGTCGAGGCCGTAAATCTCGCGCTTGCGGAATCCCGAGAGGTGAAGTGCGGTTTCGCGGAGGGTCTTGGAGGGGAGCGTGCCGGTGTTTGCCGCCGCGCCACCGGGGAAACCATCCTTCTCTATCATGGCGACTTTTTTCCCGAAATACGCCGCCTGGGCAGCGCCCTTCTCTCCAGCTGGACCCGAGCCGATGACGATCAAGTCGTAGTGCACAGTATTGGATAAGACGCCTTGCGCTGGGCTCTGCGCAAGGAAATTTCCCGCTGAGACTTCCGAGAGAGTCATCGTCGGCATGAGGCTTGCGTTCTTTTCAATCAGAAGCACCTCTGCTTAAGTCTCGCACATGTCTCGCTCGGCCACACTCGAACGCAAAACTTCCGAAACCGAAATCCGTCTCACCTTGAATCTCGACGGATCTGGAGTTTCCAAAATCTCCACCGGGATCGCGTTCTTCGACCACATGCTGACTCTCTTCGCGAAGCATGGGTTGATGGACCTGGAGTTGACCGCGAAGGGCGATATTGAAGTCGATTATCACCACACGGTCGAGGACACCGGCATCCTGCTTGGGCAGGCGATTGCGAAGGCTCTTGGTGACAAGGCCAGCATCCGGCGCTACGGATTTTTTTATGTGCCGATGGACGAGGCGCTCGTTCGTTCGGTGGTGGATTTGAGCGGGCGGCCATTTCTGGCTTACAACGCCCCGACCGATGTGCCCGCGATCGGGTCGGCGTTTTCATTTCAACTCGTCGAGGAGTTCCTGCGCGCGATTTCCGTGAATGCCGGAATGAATCTCCATGTCGATGTCCTTGCTGGTCGCGATGCCCACCACATGGCGGAGGGAATTTTCAAATCCCTCGCCCGCGCTCTTGACGAGGCCACAAGCACCGACCCGCGCGTTCAGGGAATTCCCAGCACCAAGGGCGTGCTGTGAGGTCACCGCTTCTTGGCGTCATCGACTACGGTAGCGGCAATCTTCGAAGCGTCTGCAAGGCCCTCGAAGCCTCGGGCGCCTCGCCTCGCCTGATCACCTCGGCATCCGAAATGTCCGGTCTCGATGCGATCGTCGTTCCCGGCGTCGGCGCCTTCGCGCACTGCGCGGAAAACCTCCGCGCCACCGGTTTGTGGGACCCTGTCCGCGAATGGGCCTTATCAGGCAAGCCCTACCTCGGAATTTGCCTCGGCTACCAACTCCTCTTCGAGTCCAGTGAGGAATCGCCGGGCGTCGAGGGGTTGGGAGTTCTTCGTGGCCGCGTCGTGCGTTTTGCCGCCGGCGATCTCAAGGTTCCCCACATGGGCTGGAATACGCTCGGGGAGACTCGCGGTCCGCTCTACAAGGGCTTTCCAGCCGAAGTCTCGATGTATTTTGTCCACTCATACTACCCGGTTCCTGCCGACGAGGAAATCCTCTCCGCCCAGTGCGAATATGGTGTTCCCTTTGCGGCCGGAGTCTCTCGCGGCGCGCTCCACGCCGTGCAATTTCACCCCGAGAAGAGCCAAACCGCAGGGCTCGCCTTGCTCCGCAATTTTCTTTCCACACTATGAATCTTCTTCCTGCCATCGACCTCATGGGCGGCGAGGTGGTCCGCCTCCGCCGCGGCCTCGCCACCGAAAAAACTGTCTATTCCTCTGACCCCGTCGCCTTCGCGAAAAAATGGGAAGACTCAGGCGCTGATTGGCTCCACCTCGTCGATCTTGACGCCGCCTTCTCCGGGGAACCCCGCAATCTCGATGCCGTGGAAAAAATCTGCGCCGCGGTGAACATCCCGTGTGAACTCGGTGGCGGAATGCGCGACGCCGACAAAATCCAATCCGCCATCGACGCCGGGGTTGACCGCGTGATCCTTGGCACCAAAGCCTGCCAATCCCCCGAGGCGATTGCCGACCTCTGCACCCGCTTCGGCGGCCAGCATCTCGCCGTTGGCATCGACGCCAACAATGGCCTTGTGGCGGTGAAAGGCTGGACCGAGACCACTTCTACAAAAGCCTCCGACCTCGCCCTCGCGGCGCAGAAAGCCGGCATCGGCACGATCATCTACACCGACATCGCTACGGACGGAATGCTCGAGGGACCGAATTTCACAGAGCTCGAAAAACTCCTCGCCCTGCTTGATTGCAACCTCATCGCAAGCGGCGGTGTTTCCTGCCCGGAAGACCTCGTGCGCCTCGCCGCCATGCCCCGCCTGCACGGCGCCATCATCGGTAAGGCGCTATACGACGGCCGCATCACCGGGAACCTCCGGCAAATCATCGGCTGACCGGGGCAAAGTCCCGCCCGTTTTTTTCTTTGGCAGGCCACCGGATTCGGTCTTCACTCCGCGCAAATGAAAATCGCCCAGGAATTCCGTGAATTCATCTCCCGTGGAAATGTCATCGACCTCGCCGTCGGCGTGATCATCGGCGCGGCCTTTGGAAAAATCGTCAACAGCCTTGTCGCCGAAGTCATCATGCCGCCAATCGGCGCGGCGATGAAAGGCGTCGATTTCAGCAGTCTCTTTCTTTCCCTCGACGGCAAAACCTACGAAACCCTCGCCGCCGCCAAGCAAGCCGGTGCACCTGTCATCGGCTACGGCGTGTTTTTCAATACGATCATCGAATTTCTGATCATTGCCGCCTGTGTCTTCCTGCTCGTGAAAGTCGTGAATCAAATCAAACGCGATCCCGCCCCCGCCCCAACCGCTCCCCCCGAGCCCACCCGCTCGGAAGTCCTCCTGGCCGAGATCCGCGACGCGCTGAAAAAGTAGTCCCATCCGCGTCTTGGCTGAGTGGAGGAATAGGGGATCGCACGGAGGCACGGGGACACGGAGGTGGGAGTTGTAGGATTTTGGTGATCATTGCGGGAGGAATTGGTTAAAAGAACGGCGCATACGCGTCTGAGGCTTGGGTCGTTTGCGGCGAAACAACCCTACCTTGGGTTTTCGATCCGCGGGGATTCGTGTGAATCGCGGTTCGCTCCCGAACGGCAGAGGACTGCCGTTGCTACAAAGTTCCCCTCTCCGTGGCTCAGTGCCTTCGTGAGAACCCCTGTTTTTAAAACGGCCGAGAAGGCCGTTCTACCCTCTTTGCGGCTTTGGGTCTTTGCGGGAGGAATTGGGATGGGGGAGACGGCGCATTCGCGCCTGAAGTTTGGGTCCGCTCGGCGAGCCGCCCCTACCTTGGGTTTTCTCTTCACGGTTCGCTCCCGAACGGCAGAGGACTGCCGTTGCTACATCAAATTTTCTTCGTGGCTTCGTGCCTTCGTGTGAGCCCCCTCATTGGAATCCGATAAAGATTCGGTTGTCATCCCCACGCGATGTAGTATGTAAAAGGCTTCTGTGGCGGGGTAGCCAAGTGGTAAGGCACGGCTCTGCAAAAGCTGTATTCGTCGGTTCGATTCCGACCCTCGCCTCCACTTCCCCGCAGAGCCCCTCCACCAAAGGCTCTGCAAGGTTCAAGGGTTCTTCAGACTGCTAAAAAAATAGGCCCAAACTGCTAAAAATCGGCCTTCAGTCCACCCATGTTTCCAGATGTTCTTCCGTGTCTCTTTTGAGAAATTCAGAGAGTGGCATGGTGTAAATATCCAGAATGTATTGGCGAAGGCGCCGGCCTGCTGGTGATAGGCCACGGGTCTGTTTCGTCATTCATAGCTTTTGAGTGCCGGCCACCTTCAGAATGGCGTTGTCTGCCGCCTGCATGGTGTTTGTAACCCATTCGCTCAGAGTGCCTTCTATTGCGCTGGCCGGCTGGCCTGTGAGCCGCACGGCCATTCGTTTGCCGAAGTCCCGAAGCGCCGTGGCAATGGCCTGCTGTGGCGCCGTGACGAGTTCCACGGCTTCCTGCCGGAAGAGAAGTTCACCTTTCAGCCGGCGTTGTTCCAGCCGCTCGTTCTCCAAGAGCAACTGAAGGCGCTCGATCTCCAGAAGGGTTTTCGTGAGCCGTGCCTGTCCGAGCGCCGTGTCTGGCGCCGTGGCGCCTTCCTTGGCTTCGGAGAGCATTTGCCGGATTCGCCGGCGGGTGAGTCCGAGTTCTTTTTCGAGTTCGTCCAAGTCGGCACGGCGTGGCCGGCCAACGGGTCTTTTTGGTGTGGTCATAGTTTATAAGCGGAAATCAAATTTATTGAACTCACATAAAAGCGGTGCCCGACCGGCCAACTTCCTTGGTGGAGTGGCTGAAAAGATTCCTTTGCCACCCGCCGGCCATGGAAACGAGAGACGGTGTTTTCGTGCCTTTCGTTTCCATGCCGGCGTGGTTTTCGTTTCCACGCCCGTTTCCATGTTGCCCGTAGAAGTGAGGGTTTCGTTTCCAGTTTTTGCGTTTCGTTTCCATTTTCGTTTCCTTTCGTTTCCCGTTTCCTGCCTATAGGCGCGAATCAGGAAACGAGCGTGTATTTCCTGCCGTCTGAAGCTAGCCAGCCGGCCTTCTGTGCGGCCTTCGCCATTTTGCTGACGGTGCCTTTTGAGACGCCCATTTCCGTGGCAATATCGCCGGCGGTATTCAGTCCGGCGTCCAGCCATTGCCGGAAGAGAGCGAGCTTGTCGGCTTCCTTGTGGCCTATGCGTGTGAGACCGTCCGGCCCTGTCTGGAATGTCCATTCCAGTGGCGCCTGTGGCTTCCCAGAGTTTCGTTCCTTGGTGAATCGGCTGATGAATCGCGCCTGCTTTTCGTTGCCGGCCTTGTCTTCGTCCACGGCGTCCAGCCGTAGCACCCAGAAGGCGGAGTCTTCGCGTTTGCTTGTGCCGCGCATTAGTCCATTGCGGCCAGAGTGGTGAATGAGAATCACGGCCACCTTGTGCCGCCGCATGGTGAGAAGCCAGCCCAGCACGGCTTCCCATGCGTCTGCGTCATTCTCAGCCATGCCGGAAGCCAGACACGAAAGATTGTCGAGAATCAGCACCCGCTGGCCGGTCTCCAGACAATAGTCCGTGAGTGCCTGCTGTGTCTCCCGTTCGGCGATATTCACAACCCTGCCGGAAAGGTGAAACAAGGCTTCGTGATTCAAAGTGGTGAAGTTCGGCCCTGCTTCCATGCCGGCCATGCGGCCCAGCATATCGTCCACGGCCATTTCACCGTCCACATAGCACACCGGCCAGCCACCATGAGCTTGCCACGGCCCAAGCCGGCGTCCATTGGCCACGGCTGTGGAAATAGCAAGAGAGAGCCAAGTTTTTCCAATTCCGCGTGGCGCAAAAATAAAACCAAGGTCTCCTTCTTTGAACCAGTCTCCCAGCACAAGGTTCCTTGGTGGAAGGCCAAGAGATTCCATGCCGGCGCTGTCTCGTGCGGCCATGCGCACGGCGTCCAGCATGGAAGTCTTCTTCAGTTCTTCCGGCGTGGCCGAAAGGTCAGGTTGTCGGACTGGCATATCAGAATCCCCCTTTCACAAAGTCGAAAGCTTCAGCCAGTGCCGCCGAGACTTCAGCTTCCGGAAGGTGGAAGATGTCATTCAGGTCGGCGCCTGCCTGTGCCGGCGTCCATATATCAACGGTGCCGCCGGCCTTTCATGGTGGCCACGGCGCCGAAGGGTGGCCGCATGGAAGCGCCAAGCATTCCACACACGGCCACGGTGTCGAGTAAGCCCAGCCGGTAAATGCCGGCGTATGCGGCCAGCACATCCGGCCCGCCTTCCACGAGCGCCACCGCTGGCCACCGTGTGTCGTGATAGTTTCCCACGGGAAGGGTGGCGATACTGCCCGCAAGGGTTTTCGCCTTCAGGTTCTCGCCAAGTGGCTGGCCGTCCAGTCGCCGCGCCTGCGCGTTCTTCCCGCAAGTGGAACGAATGATCCAGCACCGCACACCGTCCACGGTGGCCATGCGCAAGGTGCCGTCTATTGCGGCCCATTGCGGCCCTTCCACGGGAAGGCGTCGGAGTGCGGCCACGGCTTCCAGTTCCTCTTCTGTCGGTAGTTCCATGGCCGGCCATGCGGCCCGCTTCCGGCGTTTGTCGTCTGTGTCTTCCCGCACCGGTTCCGGCGCCAGCTTTGGCCGTGGCGCTGGCATACGGTATCCACCGGCCATTTCCACGAAGCGCCTGATGGCTTCCTGTGCCGGAATGTCGAGAGCCTTGGAGAGAAAGTCCACGGCGTCTCCGTGGTCGCCTGTGGCATGGTCTTTCCACTTCCGGCCTTGGTCATAGACGGAGAAGGAAGGGTTCCTGTCTTCCCGCCATGGTGAGTGGCAGGACAGCGCCGGCTTCTTCGATACTCATGGCTGGCCCTCCAAGAGTGCCAGCACTGCCGCCGAAGGAATGAGCGTGGCACCGCGTTTCTTGCCTTTCTCCCGAAGCCTAATGAGCGCCAGCCGCCCGTCTGCTTCGGCGCTGTAATACCAAGCACGGCTTAGGCCGAAGTGCGGGTCTCGCTGTCCGACTCGTGGAAGCCGGAAGGTTATTGGTAGTTCCTGAAGTTTCGGACTGCCGGTGTTTGCCGGTGTCCCTATTGCTTTTTGATGTGTGAGTAAGTTCACACTAGTTTATTGGTGTCAAAAAGGTGGTGCGTCCCCGCACCTGAATACGTATGGAAAGCGAAACAAATACGAAAAGAAAAGGAGTTGGTATGTCCTGCCGAGACCTTCAAGCCACTATTGGAATTAGCGGCTCTTCACGCCAGTTCCGCCGATATGTGAAAGCCGGCTTAATCCCTTCCAAGTGGGTGAAGAAAAATGCCAATGGCCATTTCACCTTCCACCCGCCGGCAAATACCAAGTGGGGAGCATTGCGCCAGCGGATAGAGCAATGGCGGAGCTTAAGGTTTCAGCGTGGGTGGAAAGTTCGTCCGAGAGCCAATGGAAAAATAAACCCGAAGGGTAAGGCGCGAGCTATAGTCACTATTCAAGGCATATCCATGAAGCTCAGCCTATGGTGTCGGAAAATGTGGCCTGAGATTCAAGAAATGGACGAAGCGTCTCTTCTTAAAATTCATGAATTGCTGGAAGACGCGGCCTTTATCTCGTCGTGGATAGAGGAGAAATACGGTGGTCTCGCTGAAGTAATGCGCCGAAAGGAAAAAGCTAAGCGTGAGCGTGGCCTTATTTGATAGACTCCACCGCTTCCCGAAGGATTCGCGTCTCGTGGTGAGTGTATCCACTCGCCACGGCGTCCGTGGTGTGGCCGGCCAGCTTCATTCTGAGTTCCTTTGAGACGCCGGCATTCGCCATGCTGGAAACGAAGCCATGCCCGAGAGAGTGGAAGGTTTTCGCCGTGAAGCGCCGGCGCTTGCCTTCCCTCTTCTCTTCTTCCATGCCGGTGTCCAGTCCAGCTTCCCGCACAATGTCGAGAAATTGCCGGCTGAGTCCTGAGCGTCCCGCGATAGACTGCCGCGCCAGAGACGGAGAGACTTTGCCGCCGGTGTCGCCGGCGATCTTCCCAAGGTGAGCCGCAAGCATAGGGTGGATCGGAAGGCTTTCCTGCTTTCCGGTCTTTTGAGCCTTGAAGGTGAGCATTCCCTTTTCAAATTCCACGGAGCGCCAGTCCAGCCGCACGGCGTCTCCAAGCCGTAAGCCGGCATAGAATCCGAGAAGGATCGTGGTCTTCCATTCCTTCGGCGCCGACTGCACGAGCAAGGTGACTTCCTGCACGGTGAAGGGTTCACGCACCTGAGCTTCACCTGTTGGGAAGTCCACGGCTTCGCAAGGGTTCGTGGAAATCATTCCCTGACGCCGCGCACGGTTGAAAGCCGTCCTGATAATTTTCAGGTCGTCCTTCACTGTCGTGATACCGACTTCTTTCAGCCGTGAGTTCCGAAAGGTCTCAATGTCTCTTGAGCCAATCGCCGAAAGGGTGAGAGACGCCCGCTTGTCGAGTCCGGCCACAAACAAGTTCACCGTGGTGCGGTATCTCAGGAAGGTGTCACGAGCCGCGCCGACTTTCTTTCCGGCCAGCCAGTTCGTGAAGAAGTCCTGCACGGTCTCGCCGGAGATTGCCGCTTCGGTGCCAGAAGCCTTCAAGACACGGTTCACATAGTCCCGCGCCGTGGCTTCAGAGAGAGCGCCGGCTTTTGCCGTCTGGATAAGTTTCAGGCCAGCTTCCAGCAATTCGCCGGAATCTTCAGCCGGCACGGTGTCTCCCGCCTTTGGCGCTGTCTGCTTCGCTAAAGTCTCCAGCCGCGCACACACGGCCAGAGCTTCCGCCTTGTCCGTGGTTTTAGTGGAAACGAGACGCCACTTGCCGTTGGAGTCCCTGAAGGAGCAATGCCATTTTTGAGAGCCAGACCGCTGATGAATGGAAGCCATTCCGCTATACTGCTAAAAGGACTGCTAAAATCAATGATGTTTCTCAAAGTTTGATTTTGTTCATATTCAGCAACTTAGAAATTTGATAAGTCACGGAATGGCCATGCGGGTTCGATTCCCGCTACCCGCTCCATTTTTCCTCCGACTGCTACTTTCTGACGACCGTCACTGGCAGCGTTTTTCTGCCCCACTTGAGCCCATCACTGTGCGATTTGTGGAATAAATCGATACGGCTTGGTCCTTTGATCGCACCGCCTCGGTCCTCCACAACCCCCCAACCCCAGCCCGGCACATGCATTCGTGTTCCAAAAGGATGGTATCGGGTATCAGCGGCGATGGTGCCATCGCGGGAGGGAATATTCCATGGGAGTAGCACCTTAAACGGAATCGCCCACGGACGTTGGAGGCTATCGGCAGTAAAGAGACCAGCGTGTGGTTCGCGAGGCCTCGTGCCAGAGGCGGTCTTGCCGGTGTAAGTTTTCCCACGCCGGTTTCCTTTGCTGACATACCTGTTCCAAACATCCAGCTTTAGGAACTTCCAACTCCCCCGCTCCCAATCACAACAAGACCCGCACCCGCAATAGGCAGTAGCTGTGATTCGAACTTCCCTCGACGTCGCGCAGCCAACAAACCAAAGACAGAAAAAAGCACCCGCCAGCATGCCTAGGCTGAACCGAATGGAAACGGATTTACTCATACATATGATCCTACGACCCTCGTTATTTCTTCAGAAACTCCCGAAATCGGCAAGCATTCAACTAGAAAAGCGGACAATCAGTCGATACATCGTCAATCGTTGCGTTGATGAAACCGCTCGCGAAATGGCCGATGCTGTCGATTTATATGGCCTTGCTCTGAAGAGCGCCTATGGGGGCGCATCTCTGCATTAGCTGAATCGTCGTATTTTGCTTTCTCATTACGAGTGCTCTCAACACTCGAAAGCACTGCTTCACCCAATTGCCGAGGATCAAGAAAAAGGATGCTGATTGAGCCCGTTGTCCCAGCTCCGCCTCCGACTGCTAGGCGTAACAAATTCCCATAACCGCCAGAGCCGATTAACCCCAGGGAACGTCCAAATCGTCCACCTTCCGGCAAATTCAGCTCAAAACCTGCATCCTCACCGATAAATTTCCGTGCAGCTTTTAACGAACCATCGGGGTTCAGTAACATCACAATAAGAGCCCCTGTGTCTTCGCCAGCATCATCATCCCGATTAGCACCCGTCACCAAATCTCCAACCCCATCACCATCGAGATCCCCCACGCCAACCACTGCGTGCCCTAAGTTGTCTTCGGGATCGAGAGGCAGGGAAAAACCCGGCGAGCCATTGCCTAAGCGGGCTTTATCGATCACCGACAACTTCCTGTCCAACAGCAATACCCAAACTGCTCCGCGCCCTTCATCAGTCCCAAAAGCACCAACAGCCAAATCCGAAACACCATTCCCGTCCAAGTCCCCTAGGACTGAAACATCGCGACCACCGAAACGATCTCCATCGTTTAGCACGTCACCAAGCCCACCTGAAACGGATGAAATTCTCTGCCGCCTGGAAACAGAGCCATTGGGGTTTATACTATAAATTTCGATTGCTCCTTGCCTTGACCCTCCATCATCAGCCTCAGGAAAGCATGCGGCGACCTCCACCCGACCATCTTTGTCCAAGTCGCCAAGGGAAGCCAAACCGAAGCCCGGCACACCCTGAGTTGTGTTTTTCAAAAGGACAGAGCCATCTTTATTTAGGAACACCACGTGTAACGCTCCCACTCCACGCCTTCCTCCGGCGCGTGCCTGAGTCATAGCAAGGTCCGGCACTCCATCTCCATTTACATCTCCAATGCCAGCCACGCCGTATCCAAGAAATGTCGATTGAACACCTTCCAAAAACTCATTTCCGAAACCACCTTCGAGAGCTGACAGCTTCTGCTGTTTCTTAATGGTTCCATCGCTATTCAAAAACAACACATACGCCGCACCAGCATCTTCCGCTCCGTCATCATCGGACCTTGTCCCAGCCACAAGATCGATAACTCCATCCCCATCGACATCCCCGAGCCCGGCAAGGTCCCTGCCAAAACGATCCCCTCGATCTAGTGCCTTTTCCATGGCAGGCGACATTGCGTCCAATACCTCAACTCCTACAAGTGGGCCGGCTGCGATTGATGGAAGAAACCGAAAATGCAGAATCACACAAATAATGCATATGAAATATCTGAGCATGGATGAGGGATGGATGGAAGCCATTCCGCTATACTGCTAAAAGGACTGCTAAAATCAATGATGTTTTTCAAAGTTTTCCTATTTTGATTTTAAGCATTTTATAAAAGTGCAAGGGTGCGGAATGGCTTCGTCTGTTCGATTCCGACCCTCGCCTCCACTTCATGAATCCAAAATTGGAAATTTCGAAGCAAGCACCCCCCGTGTTTGGGTTATCAGTTCATCTTACGGATGAGAGATCGCCGAGAAAAACGACGGGGATTTTTTGTCTCGTTTCGTGAATCTTACATTTTCAACCCTTGTGAAAAGTCGCCTCCTGCTTTGCCCGAGATCATGGTCGGGAGCATTTGGAATTATTTTAGGGTCTTGCCCAGTTTAGAGGGGGAAATGGCGGGTTTGTTTAAGGAGAATTGAAT